>OCVV012860547.1_pt1 | contig 247240 bp, 213 predicted proteins | sample 1539721 | NCBI WGS metagenome assembly OCVV01 (sample SAMN02144230, study PRJEB22623) | gut metagenome | biome: sheep rumen | host: Ovis aries | place: New Zealand | reverse complement strand
ATTAATGGATCGATCTTGATTCTATTGGACATAGAAATACCCCCAAGTAGGTTTTATTTTTCAATGTCCTACTTGGGGGTAGCATATCACCACCGCGGCAGCCCTATTAATATTGTCTGTTTAGTTTATACCTTAATCTGCGCGGTCACCCCCAGCTGATCCTGATTAGCGTCAAGCACAGGCTGAACAACCTCCCGCAGATAACGTTCCACCTGATGCGGCGCCGCGCCGACAAAGAGATGTGGATCAATATATTTATTTAGCTCTTCTCTGGTCATATGGAACTTCGGATCCGCGGCAATCAGGTCCAGAAGGTCATTGTCTTTTCCCTCTTCCTTGACATGCTTTCCCGCGATCATGGAAAGCTCTCTGATCTCTTCATGGAATTCCTGCCGGTTGCCGCCCATTTTGACTTCATCCATCATGATATTCTCGGTCGCCATAAACGGAAGCTCCGCCTGCAGATGCTTCTCGATCACCTTCGGATAAACCTTGAGTCCATCGGTTACATTCAGACAAAGGTCGAGCACACCGTCAATCGCAAGAAAGCCTTCGGGAATAGACAGCCGCTTGTTTGCCGAGTCATCGAGTGTTCTCTCCATCCACTGTGTGCCGGAGGTTACTTCCCCGTTAATGACATCCGCCATCACATACCGCGACAAAGAGCAGATTCTCTCACTGCGCATCGGATTTCTCTTATACGCCATCGCAGAGGAACCGATCTGGTTTTTCTCGAACGGCTCTTCGACTTCCTTGAGATGCTGCAGGAGCCGGATATCCGTAGCCATCTTCATGGCGGAAGCGGCAATGCCTGCCAGCGTATTCAGAACAAACGTATCCACCTTCCGGCTGTAAGTCTGCCCTGACACAGGATAACAGGATGAAAAACCCATCTTTTCCGCAATCATCGGATCCAGCCTGTCGACTTTATCCAGATCACCGTCAAAAAGTTCAACGAAAGATGCCTGCGTGCCGGTTGTTCCCTTGGAGCCGAGAAGCTTCAGCTGCGAGATCGTATGCTCCGTCTCTTCCAGATCCATCATGAATTCGTTGATCCAGAGCGTTGCTCTCTTGCCGACTGTCGTCGGCTGCGCCGGCTGAAAATGCGTAAAGCCGAGCGTGGGCTGATCCTTGTATTCATCCGCGAATTTCGCGAGTGTCGCGATGACATTGATCAGTTTCCTGCAGACCAGCTGCAGAGCCTCCCGCATAATAATAATGTCCGTATTATCTCCGACGTAGCAGGATGTAGCCCCCAGATGAATGATCCCCGCTGCCTTCGGACACTGCTGTCCGTAGGCGTATACATGGCTCATGACATCGTGCCGCACCAGCTTCTCTCTTTCCTGCGCCACCTCGTAATTGATATCATCCGCGTGCGCCTTCAGCTCGTCAATCTGTTCCTGCGTGATAGGAAGCCCCAGCTCCTTCTCGGTTTCCGCCAGCGCGATCCAGAGTTTCCTCCATGTTTTGAATTTCTTGTCAGGCGAAAAGATATACTGCATCTCTCTGCTCGCGTACCTTGTGGAAAGCGGACTTACATATCTGTCATATCCCATTTTTGAACCTCCTGCGTATGCGCTTATTTCCATGCCGGCGCCGCCATTATAACGAGGGCGCCTTTGTTTTGCGGTAATCGTCCTTCAATTCCTGCAGAATCTCATGCAGTGAAGTTTCATAGCTGGTTTCCTGCCCCATCTCACGGTATCGTTTCATCCGCGCGATCCGCAGTTTCATGGCGCTTTTTTCGTACTCTTCATGCGCCGCGCGCACCCGCCTCTCCAGCTCCATGGAAGCATTATAACTTTCCGGATGCTCGGATACAAACGAAACATATTCAGCATCAGATAAACTGAAGCGGACGGCAGCCAGATATTGCAGGTAGACTTCCGGATCCTGCAGAAGATCATATGCTTTGCCAAAACACTCCGCGGCGCTGCGAAACCGGAACAGACCTGTATAAATGCCTCCCATCCGGCAATACACCTGTCTGCGCATACTGCGCTCCGGCGCGGGCAGCGCTTCCAGCAGCGCCTCATACTGTTCGAGTGCCTGATATACCTGCCCGTTCCCGCGAAGATATTCCGCCCGTTTTAAAATCCGCTCAAACGGCTCCATACCCTGACCGGAGGCTACAATCTGTTTTGTCCGGATCTGCTTGTCCTGGGAAACATACCCCGCGTATCCAAGGATCGCCGAAACAAACTCCGTAAGTGCGCGCTGCCTGCCCAGCATCGGGCGGAGAACTGCCGCAAGGTCCGGCAGCCCGCATTCATTAGAGATCCAGTCCACGAGAGCCGGATCCATGACCGAGGTATCCAGAAACTGGGCACTCTGTACCAGGGAGTAACACAGTTCCTCAATCGAATAAATATTCCGTTCGATCTTTTCCAGCCGATACGGCGTTTTTGCGACCTCCCCGGTCGCGATAAAAACTCTGCTCATACAACATCCCATCTGCGCTTACTGCGGTCGGATTGTAATCATCTGCTCAAAGCGCAGACCGCTGGACGGAAAAATTTCCCCAAAACCGAGATCCTCAATCTGCACCTTCATCTGTTCCTTCGAAGTCATTGTAAAATGTAGGCGGATTCTGGCCGTTCTGCCTTCTCTCATCGGCATGCCTTCGAGCCGGATCAGATAGTCCTGCGCCTTTCCGCCGGTTAAAGGCTGCAGGGTCAGATGCAGCTCGGCGCTGTCTTCGATGACAAGGTCGCAGATTTTATCCACTTCATACCAGTTAACGCCTGCCTCGACAAGAGTATACAGACCGGGCTCACCTCTTTTTCCGGCCTGAATGCAGATGTTGGCAGAAAGCTTCGCGTCATCCAGAAAAAAATAATCTTTGCACTGCGGCGGCGGGCTCAGTTTGAAAAGTCCTCCGAGAACCGCTCCTTTACTGCACAAGCCGCTTCCTTTGAACGCGCGGCGGCTGTTCGCGCAAAGATATGCCGCCGAACGGCGGAGCATCCAGTCGCCCTCAAATCCACTGCCGCACAGATAAGTGGACGCGAATTTGCGCTCTTTCGTCTGTTCCTGCAGCAGGCGGCAGAACTCTTCATCCTTTTCCTCCCCGGTCCGTCCGTACAGTCCCGGAACCGTAAGGTCCATCGTATACGAAGCAACGACAGGCGTTGTGTGCGGATTAAAGGAAAGCAGATGCATATCCATCTGCCCGCCGGCTTTATAATTGACAAGAAGACTTCCGGGTTCGCGGATTTCCTTCGGCTGCATCAGCATAAAATTGTAAAAAGAAGCTGCATGATCTTCATAAAACACTGCACAATCAAGATCGAGCCGCTTTTTGACCTTCTCCAGAGCCTCAATCAACCCGGCGTCCATCCGGGCGCTCGTGAACATGAGCGCAGCCGGCTTTCCGTCCGGCACAGCTTGGGAAAGTCTTGCCAGTACCCTGCTGATGTAGAGAGCAAGCAGCGCTTCCGGCTCATAAGACGCAGCACCCGCCGTCACGCTCTGTCCGGACCGTACCAGAGAAAGAAGCTTCGGAATATAAGTTCCGTCCGCTTCCACGGCCTTCTGTGCCGCTTCCATTCCCGCGTAAAAGACATTGGCATCCGGCGCTTTATAAAGCACTGCCGGGATGTCATAATTCTTGGAACCTGCGGCAGCAGGCAGCGTCTCCGGTTCTTTCTCCGCGGGAAAATTCAGACCGTTCCCCGGAAGCCATGAAACCTGACAGAAATCATCTCCGAGGTCAAAGCCTGCTATGTATTGTCTGACGTTTTGCTTTTCAAACAGCATCCGTGTCATCCTTCCCGAATAGCCTGTCCACGATGAACGCCCTGTCCGCATACCGCTCGATTCCCGCAATTGCTTCCTCGTCACGGCCTACCGCGGCCAGCATGGAAATCCGGTTGATTCTCCCGAACCGGTCATCCGTTTCCTCCGGAATCCGCGCGTCCTGCCCCACTGTACCGCTTTCCACAACATTCTTTTCCGCCGCATCATCAGTCACATAATAGTGCATCTGTTCACCGAAAAACAGCAGAAATCCCGTCACATACACGCCGCGGTACATTTCTTTCATTTCCCTTTCCTCGTACTGCTGACGGATTCCGTTTTTCTCGAGCGCGAAGTGGTACATGATATGCGCGTCTTTATGATATTCTCTCGTTCTGTATTCGACGAGCGTTTCATCCGAATAAGCCTGCAGTGCCGGCAGAACATCAATGAACTGCCGGAAAAACGGAAAAACAAGCCCTTCGCTGACAAGATCCCCGAGGAACAGGGAAGTCACTTCGCGCTCGGGGGCCGAAATCCTGCCGGAACGCCCGGCCATGTCTTTAAGCCATGCAATCCGGCAGATATCAACGAGCGGAACGCCGCCTCGCCCGTACTGCATAATCAGATCAAACGAGGAGCGCTTCATCGGCAGACCGTTTATGAAATAATGGTGCGCGCTCTGCGCAAGTACGTCCGCCATAAGCGAAGGGTCTGCGCCGCCTTCGCAGTAATCTTCGATCACGGTTTCCCGCTCCGGAATCAGCTCGCCGGTATAGAGCATCTGAATCAGCATCCTTCTGCAGACCGGGTAGTCCGGGGCACCAAAGCCAAGCGCAGCTTTCCGGATTTCCTCCAGTTCTATCGTCAGCCCGTCAAAACAGTTCTCCATGTACAGCAGAAGCTTCTCGTTGTACTTGCCCTTCCGGAATGATTCATAGACGGTTTCCGCGAACACAGCATCATCTGAAAGCTCCCCGGTATCCAGCAGGCCGCTGCAGACACGCACCAGCGTGCTGCCGTCGACATGAAACGTTCCGTATTCACGGATCCAGGAAAGCGCCGTTTCATTCAGCCCACGGATCGCCATGCAGCGGATCATGGAGGCACGTTCTTCGGAATTCATCCCCGACGGATTCATTACTTTCAGGAAATTATCCATCGACCGGATATCATCAGCCGCGCCGTAATAGCGAAGGAGAAGGTCTCTGATTCTTCCTCTGCAGCCAGGTGTAACAGCTTCAGACTCCGCGAGGTTCCGGAAACTTTCGCAGTTTTCCTTTGTGATCACAGAACTCTCATCGGAATTTTCCGCAAGATACAGGTTGAAACCGATATTGTCTATGTTATATAAGGCCAGCGTCTTCGCAAAATTCCTGTAATCCATCATGCGGACAAGACTATCCCGCGGCGCCGCGAAACGTTCGCCGGCGCTGTTTTCCAGAAACAGCTGGCAGTCATCCCCATAGACCGGTATATACGCGCTTCCGTTCCGGAAAGGATAGTACTGCTCATTCACAAGAGCCCCGCTGATCAGAACGGCTCTCTGAATATCCTGCCTGTCTGATCTGACCATACAGGTAAACACCGCCTGCACCGCGGCAGCGGCAGTTTCCGGTGTCATGGCAGTACTGCTCTTGAAAAACCAGTTGTAAAGGTACGCGAGGTCCCTGCTCATCTCATGCGCGAGCAGATGTTCCTGCGTATAGGTTCTGATCTGTTCCCGATACTGCTGCAGCTGTGTTTCAAATTCCCCGCGGTGTTCCAGAACATAGCGGTAGAGAACCGCGCTGCTCCTGTACGGCAGGGCAGTCTGGTAGGCAAAATACATGACCACAATTTTCGGAATTTCACCGTCATAGTCTTCCGGCATGGCCATCATATAGTACTCAAACAGTCTCGTGATCATCAGCTGCGCGTTCACGCCCCGCTGATACCACACAAAGTATTTCCGGTCCGTCATGTTGCCGCGGATCAGAATGCTGCAAATGCTCTCCAGAATCTCCGGCTTTCTCTCTGCAAGGTCCGGTTCCCGGAAAGCCGCGGAAAGAACACGCAAGAGCGTTGGATGAAAGTTTTTCGCGTGTCCCGCCATATAGGTCAGCTGCGAAACGACCGCGTCTGTCAGCAGATGATTTCTTGCCGCAAAGGCAAGCGTCTGCAGGATAAAGTCGTCCAGTCCCGTCATGATGGAAGGCGCGAGGCGGATCACGCGGTAAGCTTCGATATAAAGAAGCGGACTTCTGCAGCCGCGCCGGAACTGATCCGTAAGCACAGCCCAGTACTCGGATGTGCGGTGCGAGGCAAGATCCGTGGAAAACAGATAAAGCCATGTAATCCAGAAACTGTCCGGATTCCCATGATGCATATCCTCCAGCGCACGCAGGGCGTCTTCTGTAACCTGCTCTGTCTCCTGCGCGGTAACATCTGCGGCGCCGACACAAAGCAGTGTCAGATACATCCTGTACGCATAGACGACATCGTCTTCGAGATCAAACTGCGCGGTCGGAAACGAAGGCAGCTTTTCTTCTTCGGAAAGCCCCGACAGGCGGCGGTTCAGAAGCTGCAGATCCCACAGGGCTTCTTTGGGTTTGTTCTGCGTCAGAAGAAAGTGAATTCTGTAAAGTGCTGTCAGAGGATCGCCGCGGCCAAGCTCCGACAGCTTCGTAATCTCGGCTCCCATTGCGGTCAGAAAAGCTTCCCCGCGAAGCTGCCCCATGCGCATCTTCAAAAATATCTGCATCATGCGGACGGTATGCTCATGCACTTCTTTCCGGTGAAGCGCGCGCAGCGCCGTATCCACACAGTAGAGTACTTCGACAGGGACTACCGTTTCCGCATAAGGCGAGCGGAGCCTTATCTCCGCGAGATTCAGTCCCTGATGGAGCTCACCAGGATTGACCGCCACTGCCATCGTACAGACGCCCGCATGAAAATCCGCTTCCCGTAATGACCTGCGGTCCGCCTGCAGAAATCCTCCTGTAACGGAAATTTCCAGTGCCGTATATCCCCAGCCGCTTCTTCTGATCTCCAGCTTCTGCACAATTCTTTTCTCTGCGGTCCCTGGTATTTCGACGGTCAGCTTTTGCGGGGTTACTTCATAAGCCGGGGGCTCTTTTCTTCCGGACGCGCAAAGAAACTCTTCGACGTTCTGGCCGCTGCCTTTTTCGACCGACAGACCGCGGTAAAGCCTTCGTTCTTTATCTTCATGGCTGCCGATCAGAGTCCGGAATCCCGTGCTGTAAAAAACATTCTCTGCCTCTTGCCAGTCGGTTCTTGCGAGATTCGTGAAATGGACCAGATTGTGAATGGCGCCAAGTGACGTCTGCACCGGACTGTCCATAATTTTTACATGAAAAGGAAGACGGTACTCACCGTGGCTGGAGATGATCCGGAAATATCCCTCGACGCTGTCTCCTGCCGAAAACGGCTTTGCGCTGAACCTGTAACCGATGATTTCTCTGGGGCCTGAAAAAGCGGGCGTGAGGCAGCTCATCGAAGACAAAGAAGAGGAAACAAAGCCGTTTACGTTTTCATTCTGCGGCCCCTCGATCATAAAAGTTCCTTCCCTGATTTCTCCGGGCTCCAGCGTAAGGCTGAGCGCCTCCGTATTAAACGACAGCTTCTGCTGCGGGGCATGAAACTTCTCTCTGCCCATCTTTTTCTGTTCCTTGAAAGAAAGCATACAAAAATCCCTCATCCGGCAGGAGACACTGCTCCTTTTTACCATCTGAGGGATATTGTAACACATCTGTATCCGGTTTTCACAGCGCCGGGTACCCTGTGCGGTGCTCTTTGACTGTTCCGGTTACTTTTCGGCATCCGCCGCGGAAGCATTCTGCAGATTCATCAGCATGATTTCGTTTGAGCGGGCAACAAATTTACTCATTTCCTCTGCGGAGAGCGGCGCGTTCTGCAGCTTCGCGAGATCATACAGTTGCTCGCAGATCGTATTCGTGCGCGCATCTTCGGGACTGCCAAGCACGAACTGCACCAGCGGGTGTTTCGCGTTCAGGACAAGCGTCTCTCCTTCCTTCGCGTACATGCTCATATCGCCCATGCCGCCTGCCGCGTACATTTTCATCATGTCGGCCATACGGCGGTTCTGCTCGTCCACCTTGAGGATAGAGGAAATCTTCTTATCGCGCAGGTTCTCAAGTGTCACTTTGAGCTTGTCATTATGCAGAGCCTTTCCGATTGTCTTCTCCAGTTCTTCTCCTTGCTTTTTAAGCTCTTCCTCGTCCTTCTGGCTCGTGCGGCCCTTCATGACCTCGTCAACCGCCGCATCGATCCGCATGAAGTGGACGCCTTCGTTCTTCGCTTCCAGCTGCGAAATGAACGGCTGGTCAATGTTGTGATCCAGAACAAACGCCTGCAACTTGTGCTCACGGAACATCCGGATGTACTGTCCCTGCTGCTGTTCGTCCGTGACGTAGTAAATGGTCTTGTCCTTTTTCTCTTCCTTATCCTGTGTCTTATCCGCGGCGCTTTCCTCTGTCTTTTCAGGTGCGGCTTCCGTTTCCTTTGTCTGCTGCTCTGCGTTCTCCGGCTTCTCCTCCACGTCGGAAACGTCCGTCTTGTTAATATCAAGCGCTTCCGGCAGCGTATGGTATTTGCCGTCGAGATCCTTGAAAAGAATATAATCCGTCATGCGGCTGCAGAACTTGTCGTCGCGAAGGCAGCCGTACTTGATGAAGGGGCTGATATCGTCCCAGTACTTATCATAGTTTTCCTTGTCTGTTTTGCACATGCCGGCGAGCTTGTCGGCAACCTTCTTCGTGATGTAGTCCGAAATCTTCTGTGCGAAGCCGTCGTTCTGCAGAGCGCTTCTGGAAACATTCAGCGGAAGATCCGGGCAGTCGATCACGCCCTTGAGCAGCATCAGAAATTCCGGAATGACTTCCTTTATGTTGTCGGCGATAAAGACCTGATTGTTATACAGCTTGATGACGCCTTCCGCGGATTCGTATTCCAGATTGATCTTGGGGAAGTACAGAATGCCTTTCAGATTAAACGGATAATCCATGTTCAGATGAATCCAGAACAAAGGTTCCTTATAATCATTGAAAACTTTTCTGTAGAACTCTTTATATTCCTCGTCTGTGCAGTCCTTGGGCGCTTTTTCCCAAAGCGGATGCGTATCATTCACAAGCTCCGGTCTCTTCTTGATCTTGTATTCCTTTTCCGGCGCTTTCTTTGCGTCCTCTCCCTCTTTCACGTCTGACGCATCGTTTGACGCATCGTTTCCGGACGCTTTCTCCTGCGCGGGCAGTTCCTCGATAATCACATCTTCCGGAAGACGTTCCGACTCCTTGATCACCTGCGTATCCTTCGTCCCTGCTGTCTGCAGATAGATTTCATAAGGCATGAAGCCGCAGTATTTCTGAATGACTTCCTTTGCCTTATAGTAGTTGCAGAACTCGGCGCAGTCCTCGGAAACATGGAGCGTAACCGTGGTGCCCGGAAGCTCTCTCATGCAGGATTTTTCCATCGCGTATTCCGAACCGCCGTCGCACTGCCAGTGCACAGGCTTCGCGTCTTTCTGATAAGACAGTGTATCAATCTCCACTTCATCGGAAACCATGAACGCGGAATAGAAGCCAAGGCCGAAATGTCCGATGATCTGATCATCGTTTGCCTTGTCCTTGTACTTCTCCATAAAGGCTTCGGCACCGGAAAAGGCAATATTGTTGATATACTGTTTGACTTCATCCGCCGTCATGCCCAGTCCGTTGTCACAGACCTTGATGGTCCGGTCTTCCTGATTCAGAATTACGTCAATTCTGGGCTTGTAATCCGAAGGAAGCTCTGTTTCCCTCATCATCTGCAGCTTCTTCAGCTTTGTAATCGCGTCGCAGCCGTTGGAAATCAGCTCCCTGTAAAAAATGTCGTGGTCGCTGTAAAGCCACTTCTTGATAATCGGAAACATGTTCTCACTGTTAATGGATAACTGACCCTTTTCTGCCATATAAAATCACACTCCTGTACTGTACATATTTCCCGGGTCTGGCCCGGAATCACCTTCCGTATTCATGCCCCGCATCCCTGTGTCCGCCCGCGGCGGGCTGCCTTTCGGGGCTTCATGAAAAAGTTTAGCTATGTCCCGCCGGAAAGTCAATAAAAAATTAGCACTCAATCAGCTTGAGTGCTAACAAAATACTTGTTATAAGTATCAAAAAAGCTTTTTGTCTGTATCTTCGGATCTGAAGGAATTGTGATCTTTTCAAAGGCCTGCTGATCCACCTCACTGTCAAGGTCATCTGCAAACGCATTGAACGCTTTTTCAAAAGCTTCCGCCTGGCGCCTTTTCGCGATTTTCTTTTTATTCGCGTCCGTCTGCGTCTGGTCATAAGCGCTGATGCCTTTGATAATACGGTAGCCGTCCTTCGTTTCGACAACATCTCCGATTTTGCCTGTTTCCGCGGCAAAAGCCGCGTTCTCAAATGCCTCGTCGTATTCCCCGCGGCCGATCGTATAAGTTCCGCTGCCTTCTTCGTTGTAACGGCTGATATATGTGTCAAATGTTACACCGGTATTATTCTTCATGCCGTCAAAGATTTCCTTATGGACGGCATCGGCTTTTTTCTTCGCTTCTTTCTTTTCCCCGTCTGTAAACGCCACGCGCCTGCCGTTTTCGTCAATCCTGTAGGTTCTGATCGTGATGCACTGGATCTGCACCGTTCTCGCCTCATCGTCACTGACTTCCGTGTCAACATTCCCGATGATTGAATCATAGACTTCCCCGGCGAGCGCGTAATCTCTGTACATCTGCGTGAGTTGCTTTTCGCCGACTTTCAGAAAGCTCTTTTCCTTATCTGTGAGTGATTCGTAATAAGCGTGCGCTGCCTGCGCGGCCGCAGCCTCCTTTGTTTCATCGAGTGTGATTTTTCCCCTCACGGCCATCTGGTCCAGCGCCTTGACGCGGGAAAGCTCGGAAAGCGCATTCTGCCGCAGCGCTTCCGTAAGCTTTTCATTTCCCTTTTTCGTCAAAACATCACTGCCATAAACCTCTTTATACTGATTCGCAAGGTTCACAAGGTAAGTCCGCAGTTCATAGTCGCGTCCTGTCTCCTCGCCGACCGTGAAGACAGCCGTATTCCGGATTCCCTTCGTAAACACGACTTTCCGGCCGCACCCGGAAAGGGCAGGTACCAGAAGAAGAAGTGAAAGAAAGAGCGCCGCCGCTTTTCTTCCCGAAGCCGTCATTCGATGGCCTCTCCCGCATTCTCTGCCGGCTGATCCAAAGACCGCAGGATCGAACGCGCGACGGAAAGTCCGTTGGCGGAAGCCTGCTGCAGTCCTCTCGTGATTCCCGCGCCGTCACCGATCGCATACAGGCCGTGGATGCTCGTTTCAAAATCTTTATTGACAACCAGCTTGTTCGAATAGAACTTGACTTCCACGCCGTACATGAGCGTTTCATCCGACGCGATTCCGGGAGTTACCTTATCGAGTGCAAGAAGCATCTCTTCGATATCAACCATGATGCGGTGCGGGAGTACCAGAGAAAGATCGCCCGGTACAGCATCCTTGAGCGTCGGAATCAGGTTGTTTCTGCACAGTCTCTCCTCGGTCGTTCTGCGGCCTCTCTTGAAATCGCCGAAAGTCTGTACCATGATTCTGTTGCCGCAGAGCATGTTTGAAAGCTGTGCGATCTGCTTGCCGTACTCGATCGGTGTATGGAAGGGCTTGGTGAAGTTCTTGGAAACAAGCAGCGCGAAGTTCGTGTTGTTTGTTTTGAATTCCTTGCCCTTGTAAGCATGTCCGTTTACAACCGCCAGATTGTTGTCATAATATTCCGTAGCTACTTCGCCGGAAGGATTCGTGCAGAACGTGCGGACCTTGTCGTCAAACGTCGGTGTGTAGTAAACAAGCTTCGCTTCATACAGATTCTCGTTTAAAAACTGCATGACCTCGTCGCGCACCTCGACGCGCACGCCGATATCCACCGTGCCGGGCGTCGATTCGATACCGAGCTCCGTACACTGGGAATCCAGCCACTCTGCTCCGTCGCGGCCAACCGCGACAACCACCTTCGGCGCTGTGAAGATCTCGCTTTTATGAGAACGCACACCGACAGCTTTTCCGCCCTCAATCAGAATCTCGTCTACCGGATCATCGAAAATCAGCGTGACGCCCGCGTCCTGCAGATGCTTCTGCATTTTGGAATAAATCTGATAGCCGACCTCGGTGCCCAGATGCCGGATCGGGCATTCGATCAACTTCAGATTGGCGTCAATCGCCTTCGCACGGATCTGCCGGATTTCCTTCTGCTTGTCCACGCCCCAGACATCTGTCGGCGCGCCGAACTTCAGATAAATATTGTCCGATTCACTGATCAGTTTCGTCGCTTCGTCATATCCCAGAATTTCCGGAAGCGTTCCGCCGACATCGGGCGAAAGAGAAAGCTTTCCGTCGGAAAACGCGCCGGCGCCCGAAAAACCGGTTGTAATCGCGCACGGTTTGCAGTGCATGCACTTGCCTGTCTCGCGTTTCGGACATTTTCTGCGCTCAATTGAATGACCCTTTTCGATGATCAGAATCCGCAGCTGCGGATTTTTCTCTTTCAGTTCATACGCGGTGAAAATACCTCCCGGCCCCGCGCCGATAATAATGACGTCAAAGGAACCTGTAACACTGGTGTAACTGCTCATAAATTATTCTCCTGCAGCGCTTTTGCGCTCATATCTTGCAAACGTATACGGGATATCGAAATACGTCATTTCATCGCTTTCTTCTTTTTTCTCCCAGTCAGGGTCCCGGTCGAGATCCGGAAAATATGCGTCCGCCTCATATTCGTAATCAATCATGGTCACTTCCGCGCTGTCGCAATATGGCAGAAGCTCCCTGTAAACCGTCGCCCCTCCGATCACGTAGACATCGTCCGTATTATATTTTTTCAGCTCCCCGATCAGTTCTTCCATGCTGTGGACGACCAGCGCGCCACGCACGTGCAGGGACCTGTTCCCGGACAGAATAATATTGGTTCTGCGGTCCAGAGGCTGCTTGAGCGGAAATGTCTCCAGTGTTTTTCTGCCATAGACAACCACTTTATCCATTGTCTCTTTCCGGAACATCTTATGATCATTCGGTATGCTGACCAGAAGCTCTCCTTTATTTCCAATCGCCCAGTTGCGGTCTACTGCAACAATCGCTTTCATTCCAATCCACTTCCTTTCAGATCGCGATCGGGATGTTCGTAATCTGGCCGCCGGCGACCTCATATCCTTCGAGCCTCACGTCATCCCTTGTAAATTTATAAAAATCATGAATGTCCGGATTGATCCGGACTTTCGGCGCGGGTTTCGGCGTCCTGCCGATCAGCTCCCGCACGGCGTCCGTGTGACGGTCATAAATATGCGCGTCCGCCACCACATGCACAAACTCTCCGGCCTCCATATCACAGGCCTGCGCCATCAGCGCAAGGAGGCACGCGTACTGCCATTCGTTCCAGGCGAAAGCCGCCAGAATATCCTGCGAACGCTGGTTCAGAATCCCGTTCAGCGTCAGCTTGTTATGGCCTTTCTGCTGCGTCACATTAAACGTCATGCTGTAAGCGCAAGGATACAAATGCATGGCGTGCAGATCCGCAAACGTATAAATGCTTGTCATGATCCGTCTGGAAAACGGATTGTTTTTCAGGTCATAGATTACCCGGTCCACCTGATCCATGTACCACCAGCCGTTCTCCGCGCGCACCGCATGTGCTCCGGTAAACGCTCTGTCGCGCTGCGCCGTATTCCCGGCATCCGGGCAGTCCGCGGTAAAGAGTACTGTCCCTTCTTGTGCCAGCTCCGGTGTCAGTACATCTCCCGTAAATGCGGTTTCCGGAATCGCAAAGTCTCCGAACGCGTGCCGGAGGCCTTCTTCACTGATGTCATGATAACGGTGCTTGACCGCCATCTGATAGCCGTATGCCTTGCCGATGGAACCTGTCTCATCCGCCCATTCATCCCATACGCCCGAGTGCAGATCATGAATGTTGCTGGACTTGGCCTGCCAGATCCATAACAGCTCGTCGAGAGCGCTTTTGACCGGCGTTTTCCGGAGTGTCAGAACCGGAAACTCTTCCTGCAGATTGTAGCGCGTCACGACCCCGAATTTCTTGATCGTGTACGCAGGGGTTCCGTCCGGCCAGTGCGGCCGCACCTTCTGTCCCTCGGTCGTTGTCCCGTTTTCGAGAATATCCGTACACATGCGGATAAAATTATCATCAATCTTTGCCAAATTTCATCTTCTCCTGCTTCAAATTGTTTTCGCCCCGTCGGCGCTTTTTCAGTTTCCGTCCTGCAACGCTGCTCCGTACAGGATTTTCGCGATTTCCGAATCCTTGTCAAGAAGGATGGTCTTGCTGCCGCCCTTCATCGCTTCCCGCAGCGCGTCGAGACTTCTTGTATAATTATAGAACTGCGCCTTATCCTCTGTATCATATGCCTGCGAGAGAATCTTCATGTATTCGGCTTCTCCGGCAGCCTCTGTCACGGCGGCTTCCTTCTGTGCCTGCGCCTTCATAACCGTGACCTTTCTGTCCGTCTCGTTGCGGATCTTCTGCGCCTTTGCGTCGCCTTCCGCCTTATAGGACGCCGCGATATTCTGCCGCTCGGAAATCATGCGTTCATACACGGCCTCTTTATTGTCGTCCGGCAGGTCAAGCGCCTTGATCTCCGCCTGCAGAATCTCAATCCCGTATCCGCCCATATCGGTATTCGCGCCGCTTGTAATCAGGCCGGTCAGCTTCTGTCCGCGCGCCTCGATCACTTCATCCTGCGTCATGGAAGAAATCACGCCTTTTGCGGCATTATATACCGCGGCCTCAATTCGTTCATTCGCGCGCGCGTCTATCGCGTTCAGCGTCTGAATGTATTTTACAGGATCTGTCACTCTCCACAAGACATACGTATCCGCGATCATGGATTTTTTGTCCTTGGTTATGACGTCCGATGCGGGAATATCATACAGTATCGTTGCGGCGCTCACCCGCTGCACGCTTTGTATGAAAGGAAGCTTCATCTTCAGTCCGGGTGTCTTCTCGACACGTACAATCCTGCCGAACTGCCGGACCGCTGCATACTGCTTCTGGTTAACGGTATATAAAGATCCGGACAGTAAAAGAACGGCCGCAACAACAGCAAGGACAAGCACTGTTCTGAATATCCGTTTTTTCATGGAATTCTCCTTCCGCGCAGCTCAGCTTCCTGAACTGTTTTGTGCATTGTCTGCCTTCCCGCTTCCGACATCATCCGCGGAAACGGCCCCTCCCGCAAATTGTTCGAGCGGAAACATCTCCTGTGTCTTTCCGTCCGTGATGATTACCTTCTGTCCCGGCAGCACATCTTCCATGACCTCATAGAACATCCGCTGTCTGGTAATCAAAGGATACCTGCGGTACTGGGCATACATTTCCTCAAAACGCTGCGCCTGTCCCTCGGCCTCCGCAATTCTGGCCTCTTTGTCCGCGTCTGCCTGCTGCAGAATTCTGTCCGCTTCCGCTTCCGCGGAAGGGATCTGTTCACTCTGATATTTCTTCGCGTTATTGATGGCCGTATCCGCGCCCTGCTTGGCCGTTTCAACCGCCTTGAAGGCCTGCACGATTTCCGGTGTCGGCGGTTCGGCGTCCTGAATCTGGATGTTGACCGCCTGCAGACCGATATCGTGTTTCTGCAGCGCCGCGGTCAGTTCTTCCTTGACTCTTGCCTGTATCTGACTTTTGCCCGTCGTAATGACGTCATCCACCTGAAAGTCACTGACCGTAGAGCGGATACATGCGAGCGTTATGTTTTTCATGATCTGCTCCGGCTGCGGCGTATTGTAAAGATAGGCAACGGGATCACTGACTTTGTATTCCAGATAAAAGTCGATATCCACGAAGTTGAAATCCGATGTGATCATCACTCCTTCATCTTCCACCGTGATGTTCTGACCGCCGTCATCCATCTGATAACCGATTCCGATGCCATGCGTCGTCATATCCACAAAATGTACCTTCTGCAGATACGGAAGCTTGAAATACAGTCCCGCGGTGTCGGTCCGTACAACTTGCCCGAACATTGTCAGGACTGCCTGCTGCTGTTCGCTGACATTGTAAAAACAATCCCGCGCCGTATACACAAGAAACAGAACGGCGGCGGCAATAAGAACAATCCGCAGTGACTTCCTGCCGTCCGGCAGCTTCATCTTCCCTTGATCGGTTGTGCCCGTAAATGATGACGATCTGTTCCGGCCTCCCGCGCCTGAATTTCGCTGAAATCCGAATGGCTGCATGCTTCCTCCCGTCTTTTCTCCGGATTTATTTCACCGGTATGCCGTATTTCCTGCAGAGGTCATTAATCTCTTTCGTAAACTGATCCAGCTCCTTGTTCGGCAGTCCTCTGCCTGCCTCGATGACTTCATCCAACCGCTTTTTGGCAATTGTCAGCTTCGTGAACGAGCTGGAAGCCGCCCGTACGTTTCCTTCTCCATGCGGAACGGGAACCGGCTTCGCGATGCGGATGAATTCACCTTTCAGGAGGTCATATTTCGTCCCGGAATACGGTGCCATCGCGTGCATTCCGTGCTCCTCCTGAAGGCACTGCGCAAAAGATTCCGCCACGGCGTCATCGCCATGCACGACAAATACCTGCTTCGGTTTTGTCCGGAAGGCGCCGATCCATTCCAGAAGGCCGTTCTTGTCCGCATGACCCGAAAGGCCGTCCATGACAAGGATCTCTGCACGCACCTGAAATGCTTCGCCGAAAATCTTCACTTCCGGCACGCCGTCCGTGAGCCTTCTGCCAAGACTTCCCTCCGCCTGATATCCGACGAACAGAATCGCCGAATCCGGTCTCGAAATATTGTACTTTAAATGGTGCTTGATTCTTCCGGCGTCGCACATTCCGGAAGCGCTGATGATGACCTTCGGCTCATCGTCGTTATTGATCGCGATCGATTCTTCCTGCGTAATCGTAAGGTGCAGGTTCGGGAACGTAATCGGGTTGACGCCGGCATTGACCATTTTCATGGCATCCTCGTCAAAACAGCTCCCCCTGCACTCCTCAAACACACTCGTTGCCTCGACGGCCATCGGACTGTCGACATAAACCGGGAAGTCCGGCAGCTCTGGAATCATGTTGTTCATTTTAATCTGCCGGATAAAATACAGTATAACCTGTGTCCGTCCGACCGCAAACGCGGGAATTACAAGATTCCCCCCTCTTAACAGCGTCTTCCGGATCGCGTCGGCAAGCTCCAGCACATGATCTCCCTTTGCCTTCTCGTGCAGACGGTCTCCGTAGGTTGACTCCATGACGACGTAGTCTGCCTCGTCCGTCATTTTCGGATCCCGCAGAAGCGGCTGGTTTTTATTTCCGATATCGCCCGAAAAAACAATCTTTCTCTCTTCACCGTTCTCCGTAAGCCACAGCTCGATGCTGGCCGAGCCCAGAAGATGCCCGATGTCGGTAAAGCGGAAACGGATGCCTTCGCAGAGCGGAACGATCTGATCGTACGGATAAGCCTTGAAAAGCCTGACCGCATTCATCGCGTCTTCCATTGTGTATACCGGCTGTACAGCCGAAATGTCTCCGCGCTTTGCCGCCTTTCTCTTCGCATATTCCGCTTCCTGCGCCTGAATATGCGCACTGTCGCGGAGCATGATGTCGCACAGGTCTTTTGTGGCTTCCGTCGATATGACCGGTCCTCTGTAGCCGTCGTGATAGAGCTTCGGCAGCATGCCCGTATGGTCAATGTGCGCATGCGTAATCAGCACATAGTCGATATTGGAAGGATTGACCGGCAGCGGCTGATTTACGAAATCATCATGCCCCTGTTCCATACCGCAGTCGATCAGGATGTTTTTGCCTGCCGCGCGAAGGAAATGACAGCTTCCCGTCACCTCATGATCCGCGCCGATGAATGTAAGTTCCATAAAACCTCCCTTTGTTCCATAAAACCTCCCTTTGCGGCCGCCGCCAAGCTGTGCCGGTTCCCCCGGCCCGCCCCCGGGCTGCTTCTTCCGCCGCATATCTTACAGAAACTATTGTAAAACATGCGGCGCCATTTTTGTAGCGGATTACCGCAAGCTCCCGGCACCGGCGTTGAAAGGGTCCCGATAATGTCGTATACTTTCACAGGAGAATTTATACAAGGAGGCAGGAGTCATGACAATAACATACCCCGCTGTCTTCCGTCAGAAAGAAGACGGCTCTTATGACGGATATTTCCCGGATCTTACCGGATGCAGATTTGAAGGAAAGACACTGGATGATGCCAGAAATGACGCGATCGAAGCCGAGCACAGCTGGATCGAACTCGAAATTGACGAGATGGAGGACGGCGCTTTCCCGGATCTTCCGTTCGTGAGCCACCACGAGGACATCGCGACCGGCGACCATGAATTTGTGCAGGACATTTCCGTCATCATTCATCTGGGTGTCGGTTACTACTGAAGATCAGGGTCTTTTACAAGGGCTTTCCGCAGGCTGCTGTTCGGCGCTTCGCGGAAAGCCTTATTATGACTGCCGCTGTTCCGGGGCAGGACAGGAGCCCGGTACCGGATTCACCGCGTGCGCAGTTCCTGTATCTCCTTATCTGTCAGTTTTCTGTACGCCCCCGGCATAAGCTCAGTATCGAGCCGCAGCGGGCCGAAGGAAATTCTCTTTAAATACTTCACTTCTCTGCCGCCGCCAAGCGCCGCCACCATCTTTCTGATCTGATGAAATTTACCTTCCTGAATCGTAATCCGCACTTTTGCGGCATCCCCGGAAACAATTTCCATACGGGCAGGCAGCGCCGTCAGGTTCTGATCAAATTGAATTCCCTTTTGAAACTTTTCAATATCTTCCCGCGTGACAGGTACCGTCAGCTCCGCGTAGTACGTCTTGTCAACATGGCTCGCGGGAGCAAGCAGCCGGTGTGCGAGCTGTCCGTCATTGGAAATAAGAAGCAGACCTTCCGTATCCTTGTCCAGACGGCCGACAGGCGCAAGGTCCCGTCTGCGCCGTCCGCCCTCTCCGTCATCTTCCATCAGGTCCAGAACTGTTTTCTGCCGTTTATCAACCGTTGCGGTCAAAACACCGGCAGGCTTATTCATCATATAATACTCAAAGACATGGTATTCGACCGGCTCTCCGAAATAAGTAACTTCCGGTGCCGTCGTCTCATCCAGCAGAAAACCCGGATCCCGCACCGGCTCTCCGCCGACGAGAACGGCGCCGCCCCGGATGTTCTTTTTGATTTCGCTGCGCGTGCCGGCGCCCATATCCGCAAGAAACTTGTCCAGCCGCATTTTACTCCTTTCCGTGCCAGTGCCGCATAACGCAGACCGCTGCCCGTTACCGTTTTGCGGCCCGGCCGGGCTTTCACAGGGATTTTCCACTTACAGCTGGTCTGCCAGTTCGAGAATCAGTCTTTCTGATTTCCTCCAGCCAAGGCAGGGATCGGTAATGGATTTTCCATATACGCCGTCACCGATTTTCTGGTTCCCGTCCACGAGATAACTCTCGATCATCAGGCCTTTCACAAGTCCCCGGATTTCCTCCGATACATGCATGCTGTGGAGGACATCCTTGGCAATGCGGATCTGCTCCATATATCTTTTACCGGAGTTATTGTGATTGCAGTCAATAATGACTGCCGGATTTAATAGTCCCAGCTTGTCATACTGCTCTTTGAGATCCGTCAGATCCTCATAGTGGTAGTTCGGATGGCTGCGGCCGTACCGGTCGACATACCCGCGCAGAATCGCATGCGCCAGAGGATTGCCGGTCGTCCTGACCTCCCAGCCTCTGTAAACGAACGTCTGCGGATTCTGCGCCGCGATAATGGCGTTCATCATGACAGAAAGATCGCCGCCGGTCGGATTTTTCATGCCTGCCGGAATACCGATGCCGCTTGCGACCATCCGGTGCTGCTGGTCTTCAACCGACCTCGCACCGATCGCCACATAAGCGAGCAGATCAGAAAGATACCGGTGGTTTTCCGGATACAGCATCTCCTCGGCGCAGGTAAAGCCCGTCTGCGTCGCGACACGGGTGTGCATCTGACGGATCGCAATGATGCCTGCCAGCATGTCTTCTGCCTTCTCCGGATCCGGCTGGTGCAGCATCCCCTTATATCCGACGCCTTTTGTGCGCGGTTTATTCGTATAAACTCTCGGAATGATGAATATCTTGTCTTTCACCTTCTCCTGCACACGGGCAAGCCTTGTCATGTATTCGAGAACAGCATCTTCCCGGTCCGCCGAACATGGGCCGATAATCAGCAGAAACCGTTTGTCTTTCCCCGTGAATATATCTTCGATTTCCTGATCCCGCTTCTGCTTGAGCTGCTTAATGCTCTCGGGAAGCGGATACTGTGCCTTCAGCTCCTGCGGAATCGGAAGCTTCCGCACAAATTCCATCTGCATTTCCATAATGATTCTTTACTCCAGGATTACAATATGCACCGGCGTTCCCCGGCGCCCCGTATTCAGAACGAATGCTTGCGCCTGCTGGTAATCGATACGTATAGATCGTACAGGGCCGAACCTGTTTTGCCGTGCGCCGGATGCTCGTCTTCTCCGATTTCCACTATGTGCGACTCATAGGCATTAATAATCCGCGTTCCGCAGGGATGCGCGCATTCCCTCTGGAATTTACCGCTCTGATAATTTGCGTGCACATGCCCGTAAAACATATATTTCGGCTTCCATTTCTCAAGCAGCGAATTGAAGCAGTCAAAGCCCATATGCGGCAAATCGTCCAGGTCGCCGTACCCCCGCGCCGGAGAATGCGTAACAAGAATATCAAAGCCGTTGTGCAGCGCAATCATCCGGTTCAGCTTCCGGATTCTCTGCCGCATTTCCTCCTCCGTATACATACACGGATTTGTCGGATGGTACCGCATGCTGCCGCCGAGTCCCAGAACCCGCAGACCTTTATAATCATAGATCCTGTCGTCAATGTCAATGCAGCCTTCCGGCGGCATCGTCAGATAGCTCTTATCGTGGTTGCCCTTGACATAGAGCAGCGGACAGTTGACCATCGTTTCCAGAAATTCCAGATACCGGTGATTCAGATCCCCGCAGGAGATAATGAGGTCGACGCCTCTTGTCTTCTCCGGATCGTAGTATTCTCCAAGACTCTTTACTTCTTCATCTGCAAGAATCAGCACCTTCATTATGTAACCCCAACAAAGTCTCAGTCTTCGTTAACCCCCGCGATGCTCACAACATCGCCCGCCTCCGCGCGAAGCTCCTGTTTCTGCGGAATGGCGCCGTCAATATTGTCGCACAGCCAGTTCATTGTGATGATTTCCTCGTTGGTAAGTCTCGGACTGTCTTCCTTCCGGATGACACCTTCCTGACTGCGAAGCTCTCCGTCGAACGGACTGATTCCTTCCGTGATGATGCCTCCCCGCAGGAGCCGTGCAAGCTTCTGCGAATAATACGGCAGCTTTTCGGAAAGGATCACATCGATGACGCCTGCCGACATTCCCCACCAGTAAGACATGGCCTGCTGCGCGCCCTTAACGGCTTTGTCATATGTTCCGTCCAGAATTGTTTTTACAAGAAGTTCATAGTAACGCCCCCAGTTCAGGACCGGGAAAGCCAGATTGGTCACAGTTCCGTCCGGTTCCATCTGATAGATGCCGTACTCTCTGGACGGTTCCTGCGGCTTGATGATGTCCTGCCCCGAAATCACGGTGATTCCTTCCTGTGCGAATTCCTTCTTCCAGTCTGTTCCGATCTGTGTTGACCACTTCAGTTCGATTCTTGCCTTCGGGTCAACCAGCGAAGCGCCGACCGCGAACGCGTTGATATTCGCGATTGTACCATACAGCGGATAGTCGGCGACATATCCGATCTTATGACTGTCCGCGACGCTTGCGGCGAGCGCCCCCATGACAAACTTTGCTTCATACATCCGCCCGTAATAATTGCGGACCGCGTTATGGGAAAGATTCACTGAGCAGTTTAAAAACCGGATCTGCGGATAGTGAATCGCCGAGCGCAGCGTTTCCGGCATCTGCTCGGGCGAAGTCGTAAAAACAACGCTGTCCCCGTCGGCCGCCGCCGCGTCAATGGCTCTCCTGATCTTCTCGTCCGTATCGCAGTTCTCGAAACAGATTGTATCCACCGCGCCGTCAAAACACTCCTTCAGATGATTTCTTCCGAGTTCATGCCCGTAAATCCAGCCGGAGTCATCCGGACGCTTCGTATAAAGAAAAGCCGCGCGCAAAGGATTTTCCTTTGTATAGGTCTTCGGCCGCCGGAGAATGTCCAAAATGCCGCCGCCCGCCGTCCGAATATCTTCCGGCTTTTCGACAAGCTTGACATTGTCGGCATTTGTTTCGGTCATAAATTCATTCCGAAGCTTCGAAACCCGTTCGGAGAGTACCGCATCCGGCTCGTCCATCAGGCTTTGCAGAGGATAAACCGTGAGATAGACAAGGAACGCATCGCCTTCTGTCGTATCTTCCTGCTTGCCGTTTTTCGCCCGGTAAACCCGCAGAAAATTCGCGTAGCCCGCCTTGACATCCTCCATGACGGCGTCCGGCCACGGGTGCTCGAGATCCTGACCGATCAGCCCCGCGAATTTTCTGTACGAGCCTTCTTTGGAAAAAAGAATGTCATATAAAGGACAGACCTTGAAGTAATCCAGAAATTCAAAATAGCCCTTATTCTCCTCGGTTCTCTTCGGCAGTACGCGGATGACATCCGCGGCGATAAACGCAACACCGCTGTAACGGCAGACCGAAACTCTCTTGTTTCCTTCCTGAACGTAAAAACGGTTCAGATATTCATATGCCTTGATCGGATCGTGCAGGCCTTCCTGCAGCTGGGAATCATAGAGCAGGGACCATTTGGTCGCAAATTCCGACTTCGGACCTAAAATCGGCATGAAGTTCGTCGAAAACGTATTGGTCCGTCCGCTCGTCTTTGTCCCGACTACCTTTTCGATCGGCAGATCGACAATGCCGATCGGCACTTCCGCCAGTGTATCTATATCTTTAAGAATTTCATCCAGAACCGGCGGATATGGATAGCGGCCTTCCGCTATCGCTTTTCTGTATTCCCTCTGGCCGATTCTGCAGGCGTTTTCGTAATCTTCAATCATGGCTCTCTCCTTTGGAAGAACCTGTTGCCCCGCAGCTCTTCCGGTTATGACAATTTTAAAGGGGGCGATGCCCCTTTGCAAGGCATCGCCCCCGGAATTTCCGAAAATATATTTGTTCTGCCGGCATCGCCGCGCCGTGGAAGCCCCGGCGCGTAAAAAGAATGCGTGGAATCCCCGGTGTTCAGGCTACTGCCGAGGTGGCAGCTGCAGCCGCTTTAAGACGCGGCATAATCGCGGCTCCCACGGCTCCGGGCCCTATGTGGCAGGATAACATGAGCGAAAGCCGCCGCACGGCAATCTCTCCTCGTTTTTCGGGAAACGCTTCTCCGAGTTCCCGCGCGAACACTTCCGCGCTTTCCCTGTCATCCGAGTAAGCCACCGCAAGATCACAGTGGCGGCAGGACGGGTCACAAAAACGCTCCCGCGCATCCCTGCGCAATGCCTCCAGCATGATCTGCCGGCACTGCTTCTCGGTTCTGCCGGTGCGGTACGTATCCAGTGCGCCGCCCGCGGGGATCGAAAGAACCGGACGGATTTTCAGGAACGTGCCGATGGCAGCGGCAGCCGGCGTAATCCTCCCGCCGCGCTTTAAATATTCCAGTGTACCCATCGCGATATAGATCGCGTTCTCGTCCGCATTCTCCTGCAGTACCTTCACGATCTCTCCCGGGCCGTATCCTTTGCGGATCAGATTACGGGCGTCAAGCAGTGCCTGCTGCTGCGTTATCGAAACTCTGCGGTTGTCGGCGACAAAGACCCTGCCGCGGTATTTCTCCTCCCGGGAGAGCAGCAGCGCCTGCTGCGCGGAACCCGAAAGCGCCGAGGAAATCGGAAGATGAATCACGGCATCCGCCTCCGTAAGCGCGGCGTCCCATGTCCGGAACACATCCTCCGGCAAAGGCTGCGACGTCCTGCATCTGCCGCCGTCCTCCATCCGCCGGAAAAAGTCGTCCGCGCTCATATTGATCCCTTCGAAATACGTTTCCGGATCGTTGTCAAACATAAACGGCATCGGTACGACATGCACACCCATGCGCGTCATTTCTTCCCGCTCCAGTCCGCACCCGGAATCTGTTGTCAAAGCAATTTTCATTCTGTTTTGTCTCCTTTTCCATCTCTGCGGCGAAGCAGTTTTCCGCCGATGAGTTTAAAATCAGACAGCTGTTGTTTTTCAAAATTTTCTATAGTATAATTTCGGCAAAACAGGAATGCACCGGGCATTATCCGATTCCTGTCGGAGTTCCGACAAACAGGGAAAACAGACGGATGCGGAGGGAGAACCAATGGCTGCCATTGATCTGAACGAACTGCGGGAAAAGAACGGGAAAAAGCTGCCGAAAAGCCAGCGCTATATCATAGAAACATTTCTTTCGATGCGCGCGCAGCTGCCGCTCGAAAAGATTACGGTCGTGGAGCTCTGCCGCCGGGCAGACATCAATAAATCCACGTTCTACGCCTACTACCATGATATATACGCGCTTTCGGAAATACTGCAGACAGAGGTGATCCAGAAAATCATTGACTCTTTTGACGATCCGGATGAAATTATCTCGGACCCCGGCAAATACACAATGGACGTTCTGATGAACTGCGAGCCGGACACGGAGCTGATCCGGATTCTGTTTTCCGACAGTCAGAGCAGTCTCCTGCCGCAGCGGCTCGAAAAGATCATCAGGGAACAGTTTTATAAAGCAAAACCCCAGCACCGGGGCGACATGAAACACGCCCTGATGCTGAGCTACAAAATTTACGGTGCTTATTACGCCTTTGAGAATAACCGGCAGTTTGACAGAACGGAAGCGATTACCTTCATCGGTCAGATGGCAGGCGCGTTCTGCCCGCCGTGGCCGGACCGGGAACAGCCTCAGTGAGCGCTGTCCTTTTCTGCCGCATCCTCTGCGATCAGCTTCCGGATGGCGCCGACCGCGACGCGCACAGCTGTGTCCGTGTCATGCACGACAGGATTCGGAAGTCCTTTCTTCTCTCTTTCCTGATTGGCCATCACGAGAAAACATGACCCGCAGCGTACCCTCCTCGCCGCCGCAACCACAAAAAGTGCCGCGGATTCCATCTCGGACGCAAGGCATCCCAGACGCAGCCATGCGTTCCATTTGTTCTGCAATTCATAACCGACCGGCATATCGGCCGGATCATGCTGTCCGTAAAAGGAGTCCTTGCACTGTACTACCCCCGCATGCCACACGGTTCTCTCTTCTTTGGCCGATTCGACAAGCGCGTTTGTTACGGCAAGATCGGCTACGGCCGGAAACTCAACCGGCGCGTATTCTCTGCTGGTTCCTTCCATACGGACCGCGGCGGTTGCGATCACCGTATCGCCGCTCTTTACATCCTCCTGCATGCCGCCGCAGGTGCCGATCCGGACAAAGGTATCCGCGCCGGCTTTAATCAGCTCTTCCATGGCGATCGAAGCGGACGGCCCGCCGATGCCGGTTGATGTCACGCTGACCTTGACGCCGTCCAGATAACCGGTGTAAGTTGTGAATTCACGTACGTCCGCGACAAGCTTCGCGCTGTCCAGATACTTCGCGATCTTCACGCACCGCTTCGGATCCCCGGGCAGAATCACATACCTGCCGACATCTCCCCTGCCAACCTGTGTATGGTACTGTTTGCTTTCATCTTCCGAGTAATGCATTCCCTGCCTCCTTATCTAATCCTGCGGCAAATGTTCTGCTGCTCTTATTATATACGCGCGGCGGCCGGTTTGCGCAGGCTCCATACTCCATGACCCTTGACGCAGCGATTTCTGCCGACTGCGCGACCCGCCGTAACATTTTCCGCATCATGCGGGCGGCCTTTGCGATTTTTATGCCGTACTTCGCGCAATCTGCTATACTGGTGGCATTGCCGGGCGAAAACTTTTGCTGTTCCGGCAAAGTATTGAAGCCGGAGTAAATTATGCCCAAACTTCCCGCATGGTACAAACTGGATAATGCCGCCAAAATCGTTCCTGCGACCGCGCACGGCAGCGACACCCGCGTCTTCCGCATCGTCTGCGAGCTCACGGAGCCGGTGGACCCCGTCACTTTGCAGCACGCGCTCGACAAGACGGTGCGCGAATACAACCATTTCAATGTCGTTCTTCGCAAGGGCTTCTTCTGGTACTATCTGGACGGTACCAGTCTTCGCCCCAAAGTGGAGAAAGATCATGAGAGCGCCTGCAGTATGCTGTACTATCCCGGCAGACGGAATCTGCTCTACCGCGTATGTTATTTCGAGCGCAGAATCATTCTCGAAATGTTTCATGCGCTGGCGGACGGCACCGGCGCCTTCACGTTTCTGCAGACACTCGTAACCGGGTATCTTGCGGAAAAACACAGTCTTAAAGAAGAGCTTGCCCCGACCGAACGGTCTTCCTCTCAGGAGAAGACTTCGGATGCCTTCCGGCATTTTTACTCTAAGACGGCAAAATCCTCTCAGCTAGGACAGATGACCGGAACCAGAGCCTATCAGATTCACGAAATCAGAGATGCGAACCTTCGCACACACTGCCTTGAGGGAACCGTTTCGGCAGGAGCTTTTCTGGATCTGGCGCGCAGGTATAATACAACTGCGGGCGTTCTCTCGACTGCTCTGATCATTGAGTCCATCCTTCCCTGCATGTCTGCCCGCGAAAAGAAATATCCTGTCGTGATCAGCGTTCCCGTGAACCTTCGGCAGTATTTTCCTTCGGATACTACAAGGAATTTCTTCGGCGTGATCAATGTCTCTTATAACGCTTCCGGATACGACGGAACCCTGGAGAGCATTCTGCCTTCGGTCAGACGCTGTTTTGACGAGCAGCTTTCCAGAGACAGGATACTTGCAACCATGAATTCCTATTCCGGTCTTGAAAACAATCCCGCGATCCGTTTTGTCCCGCTCTTTATCAAGGATCTCGCCGTGCAGGGATTTTCCGCGGCGGCAAGGCGCGGCACAACGGCGACCGTCTCCAACCTCGGCCGCATCCGCATGCCGGAAGCTCTGGACCCGTACATTGATAAGTTCTCGGCTTTTATGGCAACACCGAACATGCAGATCTGTATCTGCTCCTACGGTGACAAAATGGTATTCGGCGCATCTTCCGCTTTCTCCGGACATAGTGTCATGCTGAACTTTTTCCGGCGCCTTACCGCACTTGGCATTTCCACCGAGCTCGCAACGAATGATTATGATCTGCGCGGCAGTGCGCAGGAAGAAAGGTAGATCATGCAGTACTGTTCCAAATGCGGCATCCATATCCGCGGAAATAAAAAATGCTGTCCGCTCTGTCAGGGACCGCTGACCGGGGAGCCGGAGGATCCGGCGTTTCCTGTTTTGCCGAAACATACGTATTCCAGCCTCTCCGTCATGAAGGTAGCTGGCTTCATCTTTGCCATATGTGAAATCGCGCTCGCCGCGCTCTGGTACCTTGTAAGAAGCACGAGAGCATGGACTCCGGTCGCGGGCTTTGCCGTGTTCCTGCTGCTGGCCGATCTCGCCGTTGCGCTCTACTACCGCTATAACATCATCAAAATTGTAACTTTCGAGTGCTACTTCATCATGCTGCTGATCTTTGCGGTCGACCGGCTGACCGGCTTCCATGGCTGGTCTCTGGCTTTTGTTCTGCCGTTTCTGTTTCTTCTTCTGATCGCTGCCACGACGATCATCGCGGGAACCGTCCGTCTGCAGCTGGTAGACTATGTCATTTATATCGCGGCCGATGTTCTTCTTGCGTGCCTGCAGCTGATTCCGCTCGCGCGCCACGAAAATCCGTTTCCCGTTTTTACCGTTATTACGCTCGGTGTCATTCTCGCGTATGCCGCGGCAATTGTAATCTTCCGGACGAAGGATTTAAAGAGCGCGTCCGGCAAGTGGTTTAATGTATGAGGCATTTAAGCTTATGACTTTGCGCAGTACTCCCACTTCATCTTCTTCCGGCAGTTCTTCTCCGAAAGAAGTGCTCGGCACCCGCGCACAGGAGCTTCTGTCAAAGGCCGGCGGCGCCGTGGAAAACATCATCGGCAGACATATCGAAACCGCGGCCGAAGCACCGCTTTTTGACGGCGCGCCGGTCGCAAAAGTCTGGTACCGGCTGCCGCTTTCCGGCGCGATGTCCGGCGACGGTTCTGAGTATCACATCTATATCAAGAAAGGGTTTACGTCCCGGCTGTGTTTGTTTTTCTCTGGCGGCGGCGTTGCCTGGAACGCGTTTACCGCGGCACGGCCGGTCACAGGCAGCGCCGTTGCCGCCGGCGCGCCGAACTATTACTGGAACAACCTGCGGCCGTTCACACAGTTTATGAACATCAATATCGGCATCACCGAAACGGACACGGCACGCAACCCGTTCGACGACTGGAACTTTGTCGTGATCACGTACGCGACCGGTGATTTTCATGTCGGCCGTGGCGATTTTATATATACTTCAGAGGACGGCCGGCAGGAGATTCTCCATTTCCACGGATACGAAAACTTCCGGGAGAGCATGAAGGCCGCCGTTTCTCTGTTTCCGAATCCGTCAAAGCTTCTGATCGCCGGGGACTCCGCAGGCGCTTTTGCGGTTCCCGCGCTTTCCGGCATTATCGCAGATGAATTTTATCCGGATTGCAGGGATATCACGCTGTTTTCCGACAGCGCGCAGCTTCTGTACAAGGACTGGCGGCAGACAGCACGGGATATCTGGAAAGCGGACAAACGTTTCTTTGAGCCGCTCCATACCGATAATATCTTTCTGGACTGGTATGAGGCACTATTAACGTCTCATAAGAACCGCTTCCGCTGTCTCTATGCTTCGACAACACATGACTATCTCCTGAGCACGTTTCTGAATGATGTCATGAATAAATCTTATTCGACGGACAGTGTCGTGCAAGGCCTATTCTACCGGCAGCTGCAGGAGATGGTCAGGCAGCTGCGGAGCATCTGCCCCGGCATGGCATTTTTCATCAGCGACTGGAAACATCTGGTTCCTTCGCAGGGCGGTACGGTTCATACGGCGGTGCGGCAGCCGTTCTTCTACCTGAAAACAAAGGAAAACATCTCCATGGCCGAATGGCTTTCCGACGCCGCCTGCGGGAAACTGCAGGATGTCGGGATAGAGCTTTTAGAGCAGAAGGAAGCCGGCTGCTGAAACTGCCTCCAGCTCTTTCCGTACCAGCCAGATATTTCAAAGCATAAAAATAAGGACTTCAGACCTATCATCCGACGGATCTGAAGTCCTTATCTATGCGAAATTTCCAATGGACTGAACCTCTCTTTCCTAAAATCTATTCAGTTGTACCTGCAGGTCCTTTCTGTACCTGCTGCCAGCCTCGTCATTACCGTCCGTATATCCTTAAAGGATTTGCCTTCCGATATGACTCTGTTCGATCTTACCTTCGTTTCCTGTCGAATTCAGCTGCTTCTTCATCTACCGGATTATGGATCTTTGGACCTCAAGTCTTTGTTGGAGTGTACCCCCTTCCTGCAGATTCTCCTTCTTCGTCTTTGTAGATCTGTGGAACTTACCTAGCCGATTGGAGTTTACCATCCTTTCTTCTGTATCTCTCCTTCTTCCTTTCTCGTCAGAAGAGGAGGAACCTTTGGATTTACGATTGGTATTTCCTTTTCTTGACTTTAATATATCAGCGGGCGGGTATATTGTCAATATATTTCATCTTCGAATTTATATTGTCTGTTTATTCGTAATATTATATCTTATTCTGTAAACAATAGATAGTGTCTGGTTCTTGCCAAAAGGACGAAAGAGAAGGAACGGGATTACATCCGTAGATTCATCGGATTGTATACAGACCGGTATCGTTGTCTGTTTCTGCAGAATTCGTGCTAAACTTGAAACACAGACACAATTTCAGAAAGGATCAACTCTATGATGACAAATCACAGTTCCGCACAGGCATATTCCGCGGCCGGCACAATCAGTCCGCTCGAAATCGAGCGTAAATGGATGGTGAACGGCTGGCCGGAAACAATGACACCGCTGCCTGTACTGAAAGAAGAAAGTATGCGGCAGGGTTATATCACCGTCGAACCAACGGTCAGAATCCGGGAGGAATCTGTCACAGGTGGAGCAACGACCTATATCCTGTGCTTTAAATCGAAAGGACTGCTGACAAGAAAAGAGATTGAAATTGAAATTTCCCGCGAAAAATTTCTGCAGCTTGAAGATCTGATCGCGCTTCCCCTGATTCCCAAGATCCGCAGAACATACAAACTTCCCTCCGGGCTTTCACTGGAAGTCAATCATGTGGATGAGGGCCTGCCTACAGAGTTCTGGTACGCGGAAATAGAGTTTGACAGTGAGAAAGAGGCGAATACGTATGATCCCTCTGCGGACGGTCTCAAAGCGTATTTAGCAGAAGATGTGACCGGGCAGCCCGGGCAGTCGATGGGAGCTTACTGGATCAAGACAAGGTGCGCGGCGAAACGCTAAGCCGGCGCACGTTTTTCATTCCCGCGCGGCAGGCTTTCCGGAGAACCCGGACGCTCCGCCGCGCGGCTTGCTCTATACCTTCGCAAACTGCGAATTGTAAAGATTTGTATAGAACCCGTTCCTGCGCATCAGCTCTTCATGGTTTCCCTGCTCGATAATCTTCCCGTCTTTCATAACAAGGATCACATCCGCGCTGCGGATTGTAGACAGACGATGGGCAACGATAAAGCTTGTTCTGCCCTCCATCAGCTTGTCAAACGCCTGCTGAATCTGAATTTCGGTTCTGGTATCAATACTGGACGTCGCCTCGTCGAGGATCAGCATCGGAGGCAGGCACAACATAACTCTTGTGATACAAAGAAGCTGCTTCTGTCCCTGACTCAGGCTGTCATCATTGATCACGGTATCTAAACCTTGCGGCATCTTCCTGATAAATTCCCAGCTGTGTGCCTCTTTGGCCGCCGTAATAATCTCGTCTTCCGAAGCGTCGGGTTTGCCGAAGGCGATGTTTTCGCGGACAGTTCCGTTCATCAGCCAGGTATCCTGCAGCACCATACCGTAATTGCGGCGGAGGCTCTGCCTTGCGTAATCGTAGATGCCATGCCCGTCGATGCTGATATTGCCGCCGTCCACATCGTAGAACCGCATGAGGAGATTGATGAACGTTGTCTTGCCGCAGCCGGTAGGTCCGACAATCGCGATATTCATACCGGGGCGGGCATGAAGACTGAAATGGCTGATCAGAGGTCTGTTCTTATCGTAGCTGAACGCCACATCCGTTATGACGACTTCGCCCTTCGCGGGAGGAAGCTGCGCCGCGGGATCCTTTGACTGAGGCTTCTCCTCAACCAGTGTGAAAACACGCGCCGCGCAGGCGAGCGCGTTCTGCAGCTCGGTAATAACGCTGCTGATATCGTTAAACGGTTTCATGTACTGGTTCGCATAGGAGAGCAAAACAGACAGTCCGCCGACACTCAGCCTTCCGCGAAGGATCAGGAACGCGCCGGCAAGCGCGACAACCGCATATATCACGCTGTTGACCGCTCTGGTTGAAGGATTTGTAATAGAGCTGAAGAAAACAGCTTTCCGCGAATAATCCTGCAGCTCTTTATTGATGACGGCAAAGCGCGCCGAGGCTCTATCTTCATAGCCGAAGGCCTTGACAACTTTCTCATTTCCGACCATTTCCTCGATGAGCGCCGTCTGCCTGCCCCTTGCGTCCGTCATCTTCCGGAACATCCTGAAAGAACGGGTCGAGATAAATCTTGCGACCAGAAAACTGACCGGTGTCAGCACAAGCACGAGAAACGTGATCAGAACACTCTTGCTGAACATGAAAAACAGCGTCACGATAATTGTAATAATACCGGAAAACAGCTGTGTGAATCCAAGAAGCAGTCCGTCCGAAATCTGATCGACATCCGTGATAATACGCCCGACAATATCTCCCGTAGAATGAGCATCCAGATACGAGAGTGGCAGAACCTGAATATGCCGGATGGCTTTCGACCGGATGTCCTGCACAATCTTGTAAGCCATCCGGTTATTGATCATGTTCATGACGAACGTGCCGGCAGCGCAGGCAACGATCATGCCGGCTATCTTAACAAGCCTGACCTGTACACCGGAAAAATCAACCTGCCCCTTGCCGAGGATACTGTCAATCGCATCCCCGAACAGAATCGGAACATAGAGCTGCAGTACAACCGTAAGTCCTGCCAGAAGGATGCTCACCAGCAGTAAAAACCTGTAGCCGCCGATGAAAGCCATGACTTTTTTCAACGCCTCGGAACTGCTCATCGTGACATCGCCGTTTTTTACTTCTTCCCGCGGTGTGATTTTCTTTTTCGGAAAACTCATGCGAGCGCCTCCTTTCCGGCTGCCCCGGCAACTGCTTTTACTTTGTTCTCCGGACGTTCTTCCGGAAACTGTGAATAGTAAATTTCGCGGTAGATCTCACAGCTTTGCATCAGCTCTTCATGCGTTCCCTGCCCTACGGCAGCACCGTCATCCAGGACAATGATGAGATCGGCGTTGCGGATACTGGATGTACGCTGGGAAACAATGAACACGGTCATGCTCCCTTCGAGATCATGGACTGCCTGCCGCAGCCGCGCGTCGGTCGCAAAATCCAGCGCGCTCGCGCTGTCATCCATAATGAGGATTTTCGGATGCCGGACAATCGCGCGCGCAATCGTAAGCCTCTGCTTCTGACCGCCGGAGAAGTTGCGGCCGTTCTGTTCGACCGGCGCGTCCAGCTGGCCTTGCTTGCCCTCCACAATTTCTTTCGCCTGCGCGGTTTCCAGGGCCTTCCAGATATCCTCATCCGTAGCGTCCGGATTTCCGAAACGCATGTTGTCCCGGATGGTTCCTTCAAACAGTACAGCTCTCTGCGGAACAACGCCGACCTTACCGGTCAGCTCACCTTCACGGAAGGCGCGTACGTCTTTGCCGTCTACAAGAACAGCGCCTTCCGAAACATCGTAAAACCGGGGGATCAGGTTGACGAGCGTTGTTTTGCCGCTGCCGGTGCCTCCGATGATACCGACGGTCTGTCCTTTGCGCACGGTAAATGTAATGCCTGTAAGCGCGGGCGCGCCGCCTCCCTCATACGTAAACGAAACGTCCCGGAATTCCACTGCAGGCGCTTTCTCTTCGCCTCCATGCGGTACTTCTGCCGCTGCCGGTGCGATTTTCTCATCCGCGAACGGGACCTCGGAATCACCCTGCGGATAATCCATACCGGGCTTTACTTCCAGAATGTTCTCAATACGGTCCGCACAGGCAAGTGCCTTGTTAATGCTGATAATCAGTGACGCCAGCTTGATCAGCTCGATAATCATCTGCGCCATGTAATTGTAAAGCGCGACAACCTGTCCCTGCTGAATGCCGCCCATGTTGACGCGGACAGCGCCTTCCCTGATCAGGTAAATCGTCGCGAGGTTAATCAGAAAATATGTCGCGGGATTCATGACCGCCGAAATCCGTCCGACAAACAGGTTGATTTTTGTCAGAGTCTCATTAGCCTCTTCGAACTTTCCGACTTCCCTGTCTTCTTTACAGAAAGCCCTGATCACACGGACGCCTGTCAGATTTTCCCGCGTAAGGCCAAGGACTTTGTCCAGCGCTGCCTGCACCTTTCGAAACAGCGGAATGCTGACCAGCATAATGCCAAAGACGACAACCGAAAGAACCGGAATCGCAACTACAAAGATCAGCGCGCAGCGGACATCGATCGTAAACGCCATGATCATGGAACCGAATACAATAAACGGACTGCGCAGCAGAAGACGCAGGGCCAGATTCAGGCCGTTCTGCACCTGCTGTACATCGCTGGTCATCCGCGTAATCAGCGTATTGGTTCCCAGCGTATCGAGTTCCTTATAGGAAAGGCTCTGCACATGATCAAACAGCGCCTGCCGCAGATTGGACGCGAAGCCGACGCTCGCGTTTGCCGCAAAATACTGCGCTGTGATACTAAACAGCAGGCCTGCCGCCGCGAGGGCCAGCATCAGCAGGAAATCCTTCGTGATGACCGCTTTGACATTTCCCCTGATGCCGATATCAATCAGATTCGCGACAACGATCGGCACGAACAGATCCATCAGGGCTTCCAGCAGCTTGAACAGCGGCGCGAGAACCGACTGGCGGCGGTAGCCTTTCAGATAGACAGATAATTTTTTCATGATGTTTCTCCCTGGAATTGCCGGGTTTCTTCCGGCATTCTTTCCTTTTCCGACAAAAAAATACCTTAACCATCATAACACGGTTAAGGCATACGAAATATATAGACATGTTAACAAGGTATATTTGTTAAGTATGTTTTGCTGCAAGATTATATATCCTGCAACGCGTCATAGTACGATCTCACGATCGAAGCGGAATGCTCCAGTGCTTTTCTCTCATCCGGATCCAGACGGATCTCCACGATTTCCTTTGCACCTTCTTTATTAATGATCGTCGGAACCGAGATAAACAGATCCTGCAGTCCGTACTGCCCGTCCAGATAGACACTGACGGGAAGAATCCGGTTTTCGTTGAACATGATCGACTTGACAATCGCAGTTACCGAGGCCGCGATACCGTAGGACGTATTGTGCTTGCGGCTGAAAATCTCCCAGCCGGACTGAATCGTCTCCTTACGGAGTTTCTCGAAGGTTTCATCCTTCGTTCTGGCCGCGTTGTCCGACATAACGTCAGCCACGTTCTTACCACCGATCGTCGCCGTGGACCATGCGACAATCTCACTGTCGCCATGCTCGCCCATGACAAACGCCTCTACGCTCTTGGAATCGAGATCGTACAGCTTTGCCAGAGAGCAGGCAAGACGCGCGCTGTCCAGTGTGGTGCCGCTGCCGATGACCTGTTTCTTCGGAAGGCCTGAAAGCTTCCACGCGTAATAAGTCATGATATCAACCGGGTTCGAAATCACAACAAGGATACCGTTAAAACCACTTTCCATAATCGGCTGTATGATGCTCTTCATTACCTTCTTCGAAGGCGCCAGCATCGTCAGACGGTCTGTCGCGTTCGGGTCCATCGGCGCCGCAGCGGTAATAATAACTACATCCGCGTCCGCGCAGTCCTTGTATTCACCGACCTGAACCTTGATGTTGCGGTTCATAAAATGGACCGAATGCTGCAGATCCAGCATCTCGCCGTAAGCTTTTTCCTGATTCATGTCTATTAAAACAAGCCGCTCGCACAATCCCTGATTAATAATGCTGAAAGCGGTTGTAGCACCTACGTTCCCGGTTCCGACAATGACAATTTTCGAATCTTTAAAACTCATACACCTGACCTCTTTTCTGTTTTGTCAAAACATCACGGATTTTATTATAATACAATACCATCTACTGCAAGAATAAGTTTCCGGAATATAAAAATCCGGCCTTGATATCGTGCGGGATTGGGGGTTGACACGATATCGGCCGGATCAGGTCCTGCTTGGAGAACAGGACATCGGATTGGTCGTTCCTTCTTTTAGGGGGGTTACATGAGTAAATGAAGGGTTTGGCTTTTGGAGCGACCGGTAAACCGAACAGGGAGGGTAAAAGCTTTCTGCTTTTTCTGTTCGTTTGTTTGTTCTTGTTATGCTTGTATTCTACGCATTCTCTGCGTAAAATACTTGCCAGATACATCAGTTTATCAGCCAAATCTTGCGGAGATGTGCTTATGTTCCCTCTGTTTTCGAAAAATCCGGACAGTCTCGATATCTATTACCGCAAATCCGGGCACATTTCTCCGAATCTGCACCAGCAGATCGAGTTTGTCTATATTCTTTACGGAACACTGGCTCTTGGAATCGGAACAGAACTGTTCCACCTGGAAAAGGGTGATTTTGCTGTGATCTTTCCCGGACAGATACACCATACGCAGGTTTTTGATGACCCTGAAAACTGTGCGAGCATGTACCTGCTCGCGCCGCCGTCACTTGCAGGCGGATTTCAGGAAATATTAAAGACGAAGGTACCGGTCTCTCCTCTGATCAAAGCCTCCGATGTCCATGAAGATATCCGGTACACGCTGCACGCACTGTATCGTGATCAGACGGCCTCGGAACGCCTTGCAGGAAAGGCCTCCGGTTCTGCCGCTCCGAAGCTGCCTGCCGCCGGGGAGAATGAGCTGCGTTCCACGGTTCACGCGGCGTTTATTCACCTGCTTCTTTGCCGGGCGCTGCCGCTGCTTACGCTGACAGACAGGAAAGAGTCCCCGGGCATGGATCTTGCCGCCCGGGTGTCAGCGTATCTTGAGAATCATTTCAGGGAGAATATTACGTTATCCTCGCTTGCCAGAGCGCTGTACGTCAGTCCTTACAGTGTATCCCGGATTTTCGCATCTGCTTTCCGGACCAATTTCAACGGGTATCTGAATGATATCCGGGTCGAATATGTCTGTGAAATGCTGCGGAGAACAGACAAGTCCGTAACGGAAATCTACGAGGACGCAGGCTTTGAAAGCCAGCGGACCTTCAACCGCGCCTTCCGGGAAAGAATGCGCATGTCTCCCCGGCAATTCCGCGAATCCGGCCTGTTCTCTGTAAGGCCCATGCAGGACACCGGCAGATAAGTTTCCTCTTCTTCTGTCATCAGGCATCCGCATTTTCCTTCGGCTTCGGCAGACGGCAGTACAGCCCGGAAAGCGCATGGATGCTCATCGCGAGATCATACGACAGAAAATGCGGTTTCAGCCGCCACTGCCAGTTCCCCTCCTGCGTCCCCGGCGTGTTGATTCTGCTCTCCGCGCCTTTGACCAGGTAATCCTGCAAAGGAATCACACACAGATCCGCGCTGGAGCGATATGCTTCACGAATAAAATCCCATGTAAAAGTATTGTAATCCGTATTCTCCGAGTGAATATAACGGCGCGCCAGATCGCGGTCATGGTCGTTTAATGACTCGATCCATGCCCGTACCGGCAGATTGTCATGCGTGCCGGTGTATACAACACAGTTCCGCGTGTGATTGTGCGTCATATAGCTGCTGTACTCCGACCAGTCAAACGCAAACTCGAGCACCTTCATGCCGGGGATACCGGCGTCCGCAAGCAGTTTTTCGGTATTCTTCGTAACAGTTCCAAGGTCCTCGGCGATAAAGGGGACTTTTCCGAGCTGTTTTTTCACTTCTTTGAAAAACGCCATGCCCGGGCCTTTTCTGTATTCACCGCCGTTCTCTGCCGATTCCGCGCCATACGGGAACGCGTAAAAACCCGAAAAGCCGAGGAAATGGTCGATCCGGATCACATCATACAAAGACAATCCTCTTTGCAGACGGGAAATCCAGAAAGCATAGTGCGTTTTCTTCTGCGCGTTCCAGTCATAGACCGGATTCCCCCACAGCTGCCCGGTCTTTGAAAACGCATCCGGAGGACAGCCGGCCACAGAAACCGGCTCTATGTTCCCGTCAAAATCAAACGCTTCCGGATGCGCCCACACATCCGAGCTGTCCATCGCCGCATAGTAAGGCACATCGCCGATGATCCGGACCCCCTGCTGCAGAGCATATGTGTGCAGCTTCTTCCACTGTCTGTCGAATTCATACTGCTCAAAGCAGATCTGCCCGATCTCTTTCCCGTACTCCTCCCGGGCTTTCGAAAGCGCCGCAGGTTCCCGCTTTTTCAGCGTGTCGTCAAACTGCAGCCAGCTCTGACCGTTGTGTGCTGTTTTAACGGCCATAAAGAGGGCGTAATCTGGCAGCCAGTACGCGTTCTCCTCCATAAATTTCCAATACTCTTCCTTTTCCCGGCCGCTTTCAAAAAATCTCCCTCCGGCGATCGCAAGGAGTTTCTTTCGGTTTTCATACAGCGCGCCGTAATCCACGCGCTCTTCATCCGCGCCGAAGAAAAACCTTCCGCACTCTTCATATGTAAGAAGCCCTTCCTGCACGAGCGTTTCAGGATCAATAAAGTACGGGTTGCCGGCGAAGGAAGACAGCGGCTGATAAGGCGAATTTCCAAAACCGGTCGGTCCAAGCGGCAGCACCTGCCAGAAGCTCTGTCCGGCTTTCGAGAGAAAATCCACAAATTCATAAGCTTCGCGGGAAAAACAGCCGATCCCGTACTTCGACGGCAATGATGATACAGGCAGCAAAATGCCGGCAGAACGTTCCATAATCCATCCCCCTGATAAAAAAGATAAACCGCAGGTTTTACACTGCTATAATAGGAAACGGCTCTGTCCTCGCGGACAAAGCCGATAATCGAAGATATCATATCACAAAATGCGGAATCGCTGTATCAGCTTTTTTCGGGTCTTTGAAAAAACGCCTGCCGGCAAAGCATGATCAGCGCCAGTGCTGCCGTTACGCCCTCGGACACGGCCGCGGAAAGCCAGACTCCCTTTTCACCGGAAAGATACGCCGAAAGGGGCAGAACAATCAGCGGCAGAATCAGTGCCCGCAACATGGATAGCACTAGGGAACGCCCGGGCTGCAGAACCGATGTGAAATAAGCCGCAGTGACAGAACCGGTTCCCAGAAACAAAAAGGCAAAGGCATACATTTTGATGGCGTAAATCGTATATTGATATGTGCCGCCGTCAGCTGCGGAAAGAAACAGTCCGGTAATACGGCCGGGCGCCAGCTCACAGGCCGCGAAGAAAGCGGCAGAAAGCGCAAATGTCATTTCGAGGGCATACCGCAGATACTGCCTGCTTTTTTTGATTTCACCGGCGCCGTAGTGGTAGCTGACAAGCGGCTGCATCCCCTGCGCAACGCCTCCCATGGTACTCAAAACCAGTGTGTTCAGATAAGAAATGACCGTATAACTGACAAGCGCGTTCTCTCCGATTACCGACAGGATCACATGATTATACAGAAAAACGACGATTCCTCCGGAGAGCTCCGTCAGCGCTGCCGCGCTTCCAAGTCTTGCAACATACGGATATACATGCAGGTCCAGCCGGAACGGAACAAGCCGCAGGCGTTTCGCGAAGAAGCGGAAATAAATCGTAAAGACAAGCGTGGAAGCCACCTGCGCAAGCCCCGTCGCGAGCGCCGCTCCAAAGACGCCCATCGAAAGCCGCATGACAAACAAATAATCCAGAAGCACATTTGTCAACCCGCACGCAAGTACGCTGACTGTTGAGGTCATCGGAGATCCGTCTGTTTTGACGAGCAGTTCCATATTGTAGGAAACGATGAAAAAGACGGCAAAACACCCCACTGTCCCGACGTACTCCCGCACATAGACGAAACTGTCCGGCGTTGCGCCCAGCAGCCTTGTCAGCGGGTTCAGGAAAATCAGCGTAAGTGCCGTAATCAGAAGTCCCGCGCCTGCCGCCACCGCGAAGTTCATCGAGAACAGCTGGTTCGCACGGTCCGTATGGCCGCTCCCGAGAGCCGTGCTGATCATCGTCGAGATGCCGGCTGCGAGCAGAATGCCGGATGCGAAAACAAACCACACATACGGCATGGCAAGATTGACTGCGGCGAGAGCTGCCTCACCTACGCCATGGGACACAAAAATCCCGTCGACCATGGTATACAGAGAATAAATCCACATGGCAAAAATCGACGGGATGACATACTTTAAAAATCTGCGTTTCATTTCTTCTTTTTTCCGGTCGCCTTTCGGCGGTATCCGCCGCCTGTTATTGTGTACTAATAATGCTGACGCCACGCTCCGCGAGGGTCTGTAACTTACATCAACTCCGCGAACAGACGAAGGAACAGCTGCCATAAGCGCATGATATTGCTTCGCCCGCTCCTGTATTTTTCGGTGACATCCCGGCACTGCGGAAACATCGTGTCGAAATCCTGCTTGATTCTGTGCACCGCGTCGCACCCGACCATGTAGCAGCCGTTTTCAAAGTGATGATACAGGCTCCTGTAATCCAGGTTGATCGTTCCGCAGGTTGCAGCAAGATCGTCCGAAACACTCATCTTCGCATGGCAGAAGCCCGGCGTCCATTCATAGATCCGCACGCCGTTTCCGGCAAGCCGGTTGTAAAACGACCTTGTAACGCCGTAAACCAGCCGCTTGTCCGGAACGCCCGGCGTGATGATCCGCACATCCACGCCACGCTTCGCCGCAAGGCACAGCGCGTGCATCATTTCGTCCGTGATAATCAGATAAGGCGTTATGTAATAGACATAGCGGTTCGCTTTGTCCGCCATTGTGATATACGTTTCTTCACCGACATGCTCATCGTCCATCGGACTGTCCGCGTACGGCTGAACGAAGCCGGTCTCTCGCGCCTGATACGGATATTTGGGCAGATAATGCAGGAAGTCGACATCGTCTTTATCACTGTTTTTCACGGCATTCCACATCTCTAGGAAGGTAATCGTAAGGCTCCGCACCGCGTCGCCTTCAATGCGGATGCCGGTGTCTTTCCAGATACCATACGGATGTGTCACGTTGAAATATTCGTTCGCGAGATTGTATCCGCCGGTAAAACCGACCTTTCCATCAATGACCGTAATCTTTCTGTGGTCTCTGTTATTCAGAAAAACATTGAGTCCCGGCATGAACGGATTGAAGACGCGGCACTGAATACCCTCCGACTGCAGATGCTTCGCAAACGATGTTGTCACGAACCCGATGCTGCCCATGTCATCATAGAACACACGGACTTCGACACCCGCCTGAACGCGTTCAACCAGAATATCTTCGATTCGTTTCCACGACTCCGCATTCTCGATCGCGTGATATTCCATGAAGATGAAGCTTTCGGCTTTCGCAAGATCCTGCAGCTGCGCTTCGAGTCCCTTGGCTGCTTCATCATAATAAACAACATCCGTATTCGAATAGACAGGATAGTGCGCGTTTCTCCAGAGATAGTCCGAGGCGGCGGCCTTATCCGGCGTCTCCCGGTGCAGCTCCTTCTCCACTTCCCGGTTTTCCGACAGAAGCGGAAGCAGCACGCTGTCGATGTCTTCATAGCGCTTGCGCATCTTATGCGTGGAATAGTTCAGACCGATCAGAAAATACAGTGTAAGTCCCACGACCGGAAAAACAAGAATCAGAATGATCCACGGCATTTTCATCGCAGATGTTTTGTGCTGCCCGTAAATGACCAGCACCATCAAAGTCGAGAGAACCCGGGTGCCGACATTGATCCATTCCGCGTACCGGTTCAGGCTGGTAAACAGGGAGATAATCAGAACAACTTCCAGAAAGATCGAAAGAACCGTAAAGCCCATACGCAGCACGCCGTTGCGGTTCGCCTTCTTCTTTTCATATGTTGCTGTCCTCAGTCCTGCGCTCATACTGTCTCTCCTTCCGTCCGTTCTGTCAGGCCGGCTCCCGTACGTGATGCCGGGTTACTGTGTCTTCCGGCGAAGCGCAAACGCCAGAATTCCGGCTGCCGTCTTCGCGTCCCGAAGCTTTCCTTCGTAAATCAGGCAAAGAAGCTCCTCCGGAGAGCGGGCTTCCAGGCGGATCTCTTCCGCTTCATCCAGCTGCTGGCTGCCTTCTTTCACGAGATCTTCCGCAAGATAAATGTCTGTAAACTCGTTACAGTAAGCGGGCGCAGAAAGGATCGACAGAAGAAAAGTCAGCTTTCCGGCGCAGTATCCGGTTTCCTCACGCAGCTCCCGCCCGGCAGTAATGCGTGTGTCTTCCGGCACCCCGCCGTCTTCTCCATCCGAAAGGCGAAACTCCCTCGCGCCTGCCGGCAGCTCCAGCGTATCCGCGTCCACCGCCGGGCGATATTGGCGGACGAGAAGAATTCTGCCATCCGGAAGAACCGGAACAACGCAGGCGCCGCCGCCCTTTTTATGGTGGACATAGTCATAGTCTGTAAGGTTCCCGTCCGGCAGCTGCATTGTGTCTTTGTAAAGGTCAACGATACTGCCCCGGCAGACGAGTGTCCGCTGCAGGCGTTTCAGCCTTCGCGGACGGCCGGCCTGCTCCTCCTTCTTTGTTCTTTCCCGGGTGCCATCCATATCATGTTCCGCCTTTCCCGCTTCGTATGATTCTTAAAACCTATTATAGCGCGAACCGCCGGAAACCTCCACCGGGCTGACCCGGACGGCAGCGCGGCGGAAAGGGACACCGCCGGCGCACGGAGGAACAAAGTGCCGTTAAGCGCCGGAACGCAAAAAGGAGCCCCGCTTCCGGAGCTCCTTTTCTATATGCCGTCTGTGACGCAGTTTTGCCTGCCGGATTACTTCTCCGGAATAGCGAACTGCAGCGGTGTAGCGCCTGTCATAGCATCTTCAGCGAGCAGGTTGATCGGAACTGTCTCGAAATGAAGTGTTGTGAAGGAAGCGTTGCGGCCGCTCTCTGTTGTGTATTCCAGCGTATAGGAAATTGTCTTGATCACAGAAGCGTCTTCTGTTCTGTCGATCACAACGGATGCGCCGTCAGCAAGACCGTCCTTCGCGTAGTTCTCGCCCTTGTCGGAAGAACCGTTCTCGTACAGATAGAGCTCTGTTACCTTCTCGCCTGTAGAGTTGTAAACTGTGTACTCTGCGTCCTGCGGGCCTGTGAGCTCGGTTGTTGCAGCAGCCGCTGCTTCGGTAGAAGCCTCGGTAGCCGCTTCTGTCGCTGCCTCTGTAGCTGCTGTTGTTGCTGCTGTGGAAGCAGCCGTAGATGCCTTGGAGCCGCAGGCTGTGATGCTTGCGCCAAGAACGACCGCCGCGATCACTGCCGCATAAGTTTTCTTTTTCATATTGTGTCTCCTCCTGTAATGTGAATAACTATATTATGTAAATCCGCCGCCGGAAGTGGCGGAGGAATACATACGGGATTTTGCGTGCCGGGTTCTGCGCGTATGCTCCCCGGTCGCGGTGTGACCGGCTCTGCCGGTATATCCGGCGCGGCTGCGCCCTGTTCTGTCGGAACGGCCGGTGCGGCTATCGCGCCTTGCCTGATCGATTCGGGCGGCCCGTCCACTGTGTCCGCTCCTGGCAGAGTTTCCGGAAAACTTTGCTGACGCCGTTCTGGCTGCCGGCATCCGCACAAGCGGCGCTGAGTATTCGGTTTCCAGAAGCGGAATTTCCTTCTTCAGCATCTTTTCTATGTCACGAAGCTTTTCCAGTTCTTCGCTGCTGCAGAAAGAGATTGAAATGCCGTTCTCACCGGCCCGCCCCGCGCGGCCGATCCTGTGGATATAGGATTACGGTTCATCCGGAAGCTCATAATTGAAAACATGGCTCAGCTTCGGCACATCGATGCCTCTGGACGCGACATCTGTCGCGACGAGAACGTTGTACTGACCGGCTTTAAACCGCTCGAGCGCATTCTGCCGCTGTCCCTGCGTCTTGTCGCCATGGATGGCAGCCGACGGAATCTCCGCTTTTAAAAGCGCACGCACCAGCTTGTCCGCCCCGTACTTCGTCCGCGTGAAAACAATCGCCCTTCTGACTTCGCCGCTCTGCAAAAAACGGATGAGCAGCGCATTCTTGTCCGCGCGGTCAACGAAGCAGAGCTTCTGATCCACGGTTTCCGCAGGACTCGCCGGAGGCGCGACCTTGATTGTAACGGGATCTGTCAGAAGCTCCTGTGCAAGGAGCTCGATTTCCTTCGGCATTGTCGCGGAAAACATCAGTGTCTGCCGCTGCTGCGGCATAAACCTTACGATTTTCCTGACATCACCGATGAATCCCATATCAAGCATGCGGTCGGCTTCATCCAGGACAAAGGTCTCAACCTGCGAAAGATTGATGTATCCGCTCCCCATGAAATCCAGAAGACGCCCGGGCGTTGCGATCAGAATGTCGCCGCCCGACAGGAGCGCGTCAATCTGCGGTCCCTGTTTGGCCCCGCCGTAAATACATACAGCGCGCAGTTTCAGATACCTGCCGTATTTCTTGAAGTTATCAAAAATCTGGATTGCCAGCTCTCTGGTTGGCGTAATGATAAGCGCGCGGATGCGCCTCGGCTTCTTATCTTTGAGCATGGACAGAACCGGCAGAGCGAACGCCGCTGTCTTTCCGGTTCCCGTCTGTGCGCAGGCAATCAGATCATGTCCCTTTAAAATTACCGGGATCGCCTTTTCCTGGATCGGCGTCGGCTCCTCATAACCTGCCTTGGATACCGCGCTTGTAATTTCGCGGTCAAGGTTCAATTCTTTAAATGTCATATCTTCCTTACTAAAAAAACGGTCAGGCGATACCCCTCCGCCTGGCCAAAGCGTTCTGTGAAACGTATCGGATTGTAACATAGCGGCGCAATGGTTACAATACCTTGTCTCTATTTTGCTTAACTTTTTCACACAGCTTTCATAATTCCTGTAGTTTTTTTAATTTTGTACAGAATATTTTCACTATTTGCAAAAATAAACAGGGAGCCGGTGCATGGCTCCCTGCGAAGGTACTGTTTTGGCCGCATCGTATAATTCGTGCCGAACAACGCTTGTGTCCGTACAGCATTAATCTCTGCCGAACAGATCTCTTGTATAGACTTTATCCTTTACATCGTCAAGACATGAACTGTAGCGGTTCGCAATAATCGCCTGACTCATGGCCTTGAACTTCGAAAGATCGTTGACAACGAGACTGCCGAAGAACGTCTCCCCGTCCTTCAGCGTCGGCTCAAACACTATGACCGTCGCCCCTTTTGCCTTGATCCTCTTCATGACGCCCTGAATCGATGACTGGCGGAAATTGTCGGAGTTCGATTTCATAGTCAGCCGGAAGACGCCGATCACTACCTTGTGCTCACGCGACTCTGAAAACTCCTCGGAATTTCCATAGGCGCCGGCAAGCTCCAACACCCGGTCCGCGATAAAATCCTTGCGTGTCCTGTTCGATTCCACGATCGCCTGAATCAGATTTTCCGGCACATCCTGGTAGTTGGCCAGAAGCTGCTTCGTATCCTTCGGAAGGCAGTACCCGCCATAGCCGAAAGAAGGATTATTGTACTGTGTCCCGATTCTGGGATCAAGACAGACACCGTCAATGATATCTCTGGTTTTCAGGCCCTTGGACTCGGCATAGGTATCCAGCTCATTGAAATAGGAAACGCGCAGCGCCAGATACGTGTTGGCAAAAAGCTTGACAGCTTCGGCTTCCGTAAATCCCATGAACAGCGTGTCGATGTTCTTCTTCAGTGCGCCTTCCTGCAGCAGGGAGGCAAAACAGCGCGCATCTTCCATCAGCTTCTCATCCGAAGGATCGGTGCCGACAATGATCCTTGAAGGATACAGATTGTCGTACAGCGCCTTGGACTCGCGCAGGAACTCCGGGCTGAACAGGATGTTTGCAGTGTGGTACTTCTCCCGTACGGCTTCGGTATAACCGACCGGAATCGTCGATTTGATGACCATCACGGCATCCGGATTGACCGATAAAATCAGCTCAATCACCGCTTCGACTGCGGATGTGTCAAAATAATTCTTCTTCGAATCATAGTTTGTCGGCGCGGCAATAATAACAAAATCCGCATCTCTGTAAGCCGAGGCACCGTCCAGTGTCGCCGTCAGATCCAGTTCCTTTTCGGAAAGATATTTTTCAATGTATTCATCCTGAATCGGGGACTTGCGTCTGTTGATAAGTTCAACCTTCTCCGGGAGAATATCAACCGCCGTCACGTGATTGTGCTGCGAAAGGAGGGTCGCGATCGAAAGGCCGACATATCCTGTCCCCGCAACCGCAATTCTCTTCGGCGATACCGGAGGGAGGCTGCTTCCGCTGCCTTCACTTACAAAAACATCCGTCGGATCAAACAAAAGCGCTCTCGAGAGCGCTTCCAGCTGCGCGATGGAAGGCACGTACTCCCCGCTCTCGATATGACTGAGCATCGTACGGTTAATGCCGGTTGCTTCTGCAACCTGCTGCTGCGTCTTCCCCAGTTTTTTCCGGTTATAGGAAACCAGCTCCGCGAGTTTTTCCTTCGAAAGAATATTCATGCCATACCTCCTTATTTAAGGCCAAGCATAGCACTTGTTATATGATATATCAACTCAATTCGTAAAAATAAAATAATCCGGCATTTTCAGCCGGATTGAAAACAAAAATGCGTTTTCGTGTTATTGATTATAACATTTCCTGATATATAACATCTGCATGCGCGCGGATATGCAATGTCTTCTGATAGCGCTGATCCAGCGGCTCCCAGACCTTCTCAAAGACGGCGTAATACGAACCCTCCCGCGCTTTCAGTCTTTGAAGCCGCAGGTCCCGCGGCAGAGTCACATAAACTGACTGGCGGAAATACCTGCGAAGCTGCGGCATCTGCGAATAATTGCCTTCGACCGCGATAATGCCTTTCGCAGGTATCACACTGCTCTTTGTAAAAACATCCCGCCTGCAGTCATACGCCCTGTACCGGGCGCTTTTATTCTCCGATAACGGCTGCAGCAGCTCATCTTCAATGCGCAAAAGGTCCATGTTGCCCGCGACCCTCTCCTGCCAGTCGTCTGCCCGCCGTTTCCAGGGCAGATAGTAGTCATCCATATGGATAATCTGCCAGCCGAAATCCAGAGAAAGCTTTTCGGACAGCGTTGTTTTGCCGCTGCCGCAGGGACCGTCGATGCTGACAAGCATCATTTCTCCGTCCATCGATCCGCGGATCAGACTGTCCAGCTGCTGTGGCGTGTGCAGTGCTGTCATATTTCCTCCATTGTTGAGTTCTCCGGTCAATGTTGAGGGCTTTCCCGGCGAATCAGGCCTCCTGCACCGCCGCCGGAACCTTCGCATGGCGAAGCGCCGCCATCAGCGCAGGAATCAGCAGCAGCTGAATGACAATTCCCGGAACCGCATTCAGGAACGCGCCGGCAAGGAACATCTGCATGGAGAAGGCGTTTCCCTGGATGCCGTACAAAACAATGCTGACAAGTCCCCATACGACGCGTCCCAAAAGCATCGCGATGATCAGGGCCAGGTAAGTACCCGCAGTATTCTTGCGGACCCTGCTGTAAATCAGGCCGGCGACTGCACCATAGGCTGCCAGTTCAAATGCCATGCCTGCGGCTACAGGCATCAGGGGCGGCATGCCGAACAGAAAACTGCGAAGGAGCGGCGTAATGACGCCAGCCGCAAGCCCGTACTGCCAGCCGACAATCATGCCGCACAGAAGTACCGGAATATGCATTGGCAGCAGCATCTTGCCGATTGCGGGCACATGTCCCGTAATCATCGGCAGAATCAGGCCAAGCGCAATAAAGAAAGCTGTTGTGATCATTTTACGTGTGTTGTTCATGAAATACCCCCGAAAATTATTGCAAACAAAAAAAGACGCACCGCCCCCTGCAGGAGACAACGCGCCTTCATAGCACAAATTCATTTCATTTCGTTTGTACGGACTGCCGGTGTCTGAACCGGATGCTTCTGCACCCCGCGCGGCTTGCCGCCGCGGCAAAACATACCTGTTCCGCTTACCAAGAAATAATACCTTATTTCAGATTGTTTTTCAAGTGACGCAGAGCTGCCTCGATCAGATGTCCTGTCGAAAAATCATCGACGCCCGCGATATAATTCGCGCAGCTGCTGAACGGAATAAAGATCCGCATCGCGTCCGCCTGCGCCACGGCTTTCGCCATCGCGGGCGTTATTTCACCGAGCATCGAATCAGCGATTACAATACCGATCGGCCCGATGATCACATCCGCCCTGCGGCAGGCAACGACGACAGAGTTTTCCCCGGTAGCACAGTAATCCGCTCCGGCTTTCCGCATAGCGGCGGTTGCGGCGGTATTGGTCCCGACCGCCGTAACCTCACAGTCCCTGATTTCGTTTTTAATATTCGTAACCAGTTGTCTGCCGATACCGCCTCCCTGGGCGTCAATAACCAGTATTCTCTTCATTCTCTGTATCATCCCCTTATTCATCCGCGGCATTTTCTTTAAGACAGCCTGCGGTTGAGCGTCCCCGCAGCACCCGCAGATGCAGATAAATTGTATTCGGCGAAATATGCAGCGTCTTCGCGACAATGCGGACAGCGCTTTTCATCCGGAAAACGCCGTCCTTATCAAGGAGCTCCACGATGGACCGGATATAGCCCGACCGCGGTACCGCGGCGTCCTGATCTACTCTTTCTCTCGCTTCCACAACCGCTTTTGTTATGTATTCTTCTGTAAGGTCTACCGCTTCATGCGTGCGGCCGGCATTCGCATCCGGACTCATGGCAGTCAGGAATGACTGAATCGGTGTATTCAGATAGTACCCGACCATGAGAACCGCGATAATATTGCCTCTGCTTCTTATGGGAACCAGCACGACTTTTTCCTTATCAGGCCCTGTGCGTGTTGTAAAGAAAAATGTTCTCCTGCTGTACGGCGTTACCCCGTTGATGCTCTCGGCAATCAGCTCATCAATCTTGATTCTCAAAATTTCCGGCATCGGATCGCCGATGGAAACGCCGGAGTGCCAGTTATTGACCGTATACAGTACCGAACGGTCAAGGTCGGAAAGACTGTAAAGTATCAGTTCCGCGCCGGTTCCGATAAAAGCGGCAAAGCCTTCCATCATTTCCTTTACAGCCTCAAGTACAGCACTTTCATTCCCGGAAGGGACAGTATGATCTTCCATTCTTTTTCCTTTACCTGCAGCTCTTCAATGATTTGACCCGGAATTTGCCCGGTTATATGATGCGTGCTATATTACTATGGTGTCTGAATACGCAGATGTGAACGTTCTATGAATAGAGCACGAACGAAATATATCATATTATCTTGTATTATGATAGAGAAAATCGGCTGTTCAGGCTAAAAATAACCATTTTTTTGAGGTGAAATTCATGAAGGAAAACAAAATGGGCACAATGCCCGTAAAGAAGCTGATCATCAACATGTCCCTCCCGATGATGATTTCCATGTTGGTGCAGGCTCTATACAACGTTGTTGACAGCATTTTCGTCGCGCAGATTTCAGAAAACGCGTTGACCGCGGTTACGCTCGCTTTCCCTCTGCAGAACCTGATGATCGCGGTCGGCTCGGGAACCGGCGTCGGCATCAACGCACTGCTCTCCAGATCTCTTGGTGAGAAAAACTTTGACAGCTCGGACAGCGCTGCGAATACAGGTTTCTTTCTGACCGCCGTAAACTTCCTGCTCTTCGTGCTGATCGGCGCGTTCGTCACAAAGGCTTTCATCCATACCCAGACGACAGACCCTGAGATCGCGGCGTACGCGGTCACCTACCTGCAGATCGTGACTATGATCTCAGCCGGTCTTTTCTGCCAGCTGACCTTCGAACGCCTGCTCCAGTCCACCGGACTGACAATGTACAGCATGATTTCCCAGATCACCGGCGCTGTCATCAACATTGTTCTGGATCCCGTCATGATTTTCGGACTCCTGGGCTGCCCTGCGCTTGGCGTCGCCGGCGCCGCCTACGCGACCGTGATCGGCCAGTGCATTGCCGCCGTGGTCGGCCTTGTGCTGAACCTGAAAGTCAACCGGGAAATTCATTTTTCGTTCCGCAGAGTTCTGCACCCGGCGGGCGCGACGGCCGCAAAAATCTATAAGGTCGGCATCCCGTCCATCCTGATGATGTCCATCGGCTCCGTCATGACCTACCTGATGAACCTGATTCTGATCGGTTTCTCTTCCACAGCGGCAGCCGTCTTCGGCGTTTACTTCAAGCTCCAGTCGTTCTTCTTCATGCCGGTCTTCGGACTCAACAACGGACTGATTCCGGTCCTTGCTTACAACTACGGAGCACGAAACAAAGCCAGGATTGACGAAGCGCTGCGTTTCGCGGTTTTTCTCGCATTCTGCATTATGGTTTGCGGAACGCTTACGTTTGAACTGATTCCGGATCTTCTTCTGGATCTGTTCAACGCTTCCGACGCAATGCGGGCTCTGGGCGTTCCGGCACTGCGGATTATCGCGCTGCACTATCCTGTCGCGGCCGTCGGTATTATTCTCGGTTCGATTTTTCAGGCATTCAGCAAGAGCTTCTACGCACTGCTCGTTTCGATCGGCCGCCAGCTCGTTGTCCTGATTCCCGTAGCATACCTGCTCTCGCTGACCGGAAACGTCAACAACGTCTGGTGGTCCTTCCTGATCGCGGAACTGGTTTCTCTCACGCTTTCTCTGATTTTCTTCCGGAAGCTTTACAGGCAGGAGGTCGAGCCGCTTAAAGCGTAAGCGGCTCTTCTCCCGAATCTCCTGCTCCCAGCATTTCACCGTGCCCCGGCTTTCTCTTGGTCAGAAGCCGGATGCCGTTGAGTTCAATGTCATCCTGTATCGGAATCAGCAGATACTCCCTGCCGTCAATGACTCTTGTCGAAATCATAGAGGACGCTTCTGTCTTCACGGAGATCTTCACACTCGGCGATTTGATCTCCATGACAGAGCGGCCGGCGATATTCTGGGCAGTTATTGTATTACCTTCTCCTACCGTATCGTCAAACACTTCCTGAAACCGCTCTTCGAGTGCGTCTCTCGGGACGCCGCTCTCATCCAGCAGGTGGTACAGTTCATGCCTGCCGAGTTCGGTCGGCTCCGGCTCGTCTTCTTTCTGTTTTACCAGCTCATTAACCGTATCCGTAACCGCTCTTACCGTTTCAAAATCGCAGTCGCGTCCAAGTGTCTGCTCAATGATTTCGGTAAAAAGCGTATTCTGATCCTTCCCGGACACCGGCATGTCGCCGCCCAGCATCTCATCCATGAATTCCGGATGCCGGTTATCCTCATGCCGCGCAAAATACAGTGCCGCGTGAATATCCGGCGTATTGTCGGTAATCGCAGGAAACAGGAATCCGATTTCGGGTGCCTGTACGCCGAGCGCGTCATGTTTTGCGATAAAATTCATGCTTGCCGCGTCAAAATACAAGCCCTCCTTGATTTCCTTCACAGGGCAGATGCTGCACAGAAGGAACTGGTAAACCAGCTCGGATGCGTCATCCATCTCGCTTCCGTCCCTTGCGACGCCGGGCAGGTCATATACGCCGTGCGCAAGTGTGATCAGATACTTCCCGTCGAACTCCAGATGGTCGATGATCCGTCTGAAAAAGGTGTCCAGCTGCTCTTCGCTTGTAAAGTCCGAGCGGAGCAGTCGGTAGAGCTGTACCTGCTTGCCGCCGTCCGTTTCCTCGGCGAGAGGAAACTCCATGCTGTACAATGTTTTGCCGGGCTTACCGCTTAAGGTTTTACGGAAGATCTCGCAGTACTTGTCCGCGTCCTCCTCCGGCATTGCGAGGAACGGCTCTGTCAGCTGCGCCACGATATTTCCGTGCTCGTCGACAAAGCACCCCCGCACCTTATCCACCGCACAGTTGTTCTTCGTCAGCGCCTTTTTGATTCTGCTGATTGCTTTCTTGTCCATGCATTCTCCATTTACGCGTCCGAACGGTTAAAGCGGTTTCTCATCTCATTGGAAGACTCATACAGCACCTTGTCCAGCACGCTGTCGGTCTCTTTTCTTGCCATATCCGCAAGTGCCTGATTGGCGCCCTGCAGGAAATCGTGTACGTCGTCCCTGCCTTCGCCCTTTTCATAGGCTGCGTCATAGCGGTTTACCAGTTCATGTCCCTGCCGCTGCACCGCCAGCTGATAGCGTTCGATATGCGAAGCGCACATATTCCAGCTGTGATCCGCAAGCGCGCCGATCAGGCGGTTTGCCCAGTAGAAATTGTTCGTATCCACCTTCTTCCCGGTTCCGGAAAGGTAGGCAGGTGTTTTATCCACGTTGGTGTAAAACGGCACAAACGCGTTGAATACGTTCGAACCCATAGCCATCCACTGGATCGAGCGGATTTCTTCGGGCTTATACGGGCGGATCTGCGTAAGCGCAACGAAATTGTTGCGGTTGATGCCGATCGGGCGGTACTTGCCACACTGCGACAGGTCGCCGTACTTTGCGTAAGGGTCGTAGGGCGTCCCCTGAAAATGCCCCGAAAGCACGTATTTGACGTCTTCCGGCGTCAGTTTCTTCTCCGGCACAAGGCACCACGGAAGGTCGTCGGATTCCGGCGTATAGTCCGCGTCCGGGCCATCCCAGACATAGGTGTGCGGGTTCAGTGCGCGGAGCATGAACCAGGCTCTCGGCGTGTTATAAACATGGTCAGAGTCAGCATGGCTTCCGAAGGCCGCGCGCGGATCGAACGTGCCGTCTATGGAAAGGTCCAGATGGTTCTTCAGGACAAAATTCTGCAGGCCTTCCGAGCACATGAAGTTTTCCTGTTTCCCATAGGCGTCTTCGAAATCCAGGCGATCGATCCCCAGCTGATTCGGCATGACGACATACGCATCGTCCGGCACGCGTCTTGCCATCCAGCCGTGGCCGCCGACCGTCTCAAACCACCAGACTTCGTTCACATCCTGGAAACCGACGCCGTTCATCTCATACGTGCCGTATTTCTCATGCAGCATGCCGAGGCGCCGCACGCCCTCTCTGGCGCTTTTGATATACGGCAGCGTAATCGTCAGAAGATCTTCCTCACCGATGCCGCCCTTAACAAGAGGATCCGCGCCGAGAACCCGCTCATTGGACGTGATTGTCTCGGTTGCGGTCATTGCGACATTTGCGTCGTTAATGCCGGCTTCCCCCCAGATTCCCTCGTTTTTCAGGGCATTGGGAACCGCCGTATACCGCATCGGATTGTCCGGAAGATCGATCTCCACTTTGGAGATGACAGATTTATAGTGCCGCGGCTGATCCTGCGGCTGCACAACGATAAATTTCTTGGCGGTAAACTCTCCGCCACCCGAATCTTCGTTTCTCGCCATGAAGGTCGAGCCGTCGTAAGTTGCGTTTTTTCCAGCTAATATTGTTGTACAAGGCATGATGCTTTCCTCCTTAGATATGCATTTCATTGTACCACACCTTTTCCGACAGAACGAAAACAGAACCCGCGCCGCGCGGTATCTTTCGCGTGACACGGGTTCTGCTATGATCAGATTTTCAGGAAACTCTCCTTTCCTGTATAGTTTTGCCGGAACAGCTCACTTCACATACGCAGCGGCGCTCTTTCCGGCAATCCGGCCGAATACCGTAAAGTCGGTAACGGCTGTTCCGCCAAGTCTGTTGCCGCCATGCACGCCGCCTGTAACTTCGCCTGCAGCGAAAAGTCCCGGGATCGGCTTGCCGTCCTTATTCAGAACCTGCGCATCCGTATTAATTTTGAGGCCGCCCATCGTATGATGAATACCCGGTGTTACCTTGAGTGCGTAGTACGGAGCTGTAGCGAGAGGCTCGGTAAAGCTTGTGCGTCCGAAGTCAGGATCCTTCTTATCCTTGACATAGCCGTTCCACTTATCGAGGGTTGCCGCAAGTGTCCCCTTATCCGCGCCGATCACTCCGGCAAGATCCTCAATCGAATCACCCTTGACCGCGTCTCCCGACTCGATGAATCTCTTGATGATCTTGGAAGCGTCCGCCATCTTCTGATCGACGATCAGATACGCGTAGCCGCCTTCCTGTTCGATCTCCGCCTTCGAAACGACGTCTCTTGTGCCGACTTCATCGGTAAAACGTTCGCCCTTCTGATTGACGAGGATCGCTCCGTCGCCGCGCAGGCCTTCGGTAACAAGCGTTCCGCCGCTGCCGTAAAGCACAGTCGGATGAATCTGGATCTGATCCATATCAACGGTGTCCGCGCCGACAGCTGTCGCCATGTCAATACCCTGTCCCTGTGCTCCGGGTGCATTGGTCGTCATGAACGTTTCATATTCGGGCTTGTACCTGGCAACCATCTTGGAGTTCGCGCCGAAGCCGCCGGTTGTAATGACAACCGCCTTTGCATTGACCGTAACCTTTTCACCGGTCGATCCTTTGGCTTCCACGCCGACTGCCTTTCCGTCCTTGTCCGTCAGAATCTTGTCCGCTGTCGTCTCGGTCAGCACCGTGATACCACGCTCGTCTACATTTTTCTTGAGAATCGGTACAACATAGCTTCCGACCGAAATAATCTGGCCGTCTTTATCCAGCGGTCTGTGAATACGCATAACCGAAGCGCCGCCTGCCTGTCCGACAGAAGGAAGTGAAGCGCCAATTGAATCCAGCCAGCGGATTCCATCCGCGCTGTTCTCCGAAAGAGTCTTTACAAGAGCAGGATCATTGATTCCGTGACCGCCAATCATGGTATCCAGTTCCATGAGCTCAGGCGTGTCAAAATATCCTTGCGGATTCTTCTGATACGCGTCCCACTGTTTCTGTACCGTCGCCGCAAGATCTGTAATCGTCTTGTTGTCCGACCAGTTCTCCTTCGCGGTCTTGAGCTGTTTCTCAACTCCGCTCGCCGCCTCGAACTTGTTCTTCTGCTGCTCCTTGGTGCCGGCCGCGTTCATACCGCCTTCCGCGCGGTTGGAGTTGCCGCCGACCATTGCCTGACTTTCGAGAATCAAAACCTTTTTGCCGGCATCCGAAGCTTCGATCGCGGCTGTCATGCCCGCGCCGCCCGCACCTACAATGACAACGTCTGTGTCGTAGGTGGCGTCTTCTTTCTTCTGCTCTGTTTTGCTGCCAGCTGCCGCAGCCAGATTCAGCGAATCAACATCTACGCCTGCACTTGCAAGCGCCGCTGCCGCTGCCGCCTTGATTGCGTCCGAAGTAATCGTCGCGCCGCTGATGCTGTCAACATCGGTCGACTGCTGATCGACAATTGCAGCGGGAATCTTTTCAAGCGCGGGATCGGCAATTCCCTGCGTCTCCTGCTGCTCGGTTACCTCAACCTTCTCGATCGCCTTGTCCGAAAGGGTAACCTTGACCTTTACTTCTCCGTCCTTTCCCTGCGCGGAGCCTTCATATTCGCCGGCCTTGAATGTTACCGGCGCCGCGTTTGCAGCCTTTTCCTTAAAGTCTGCTTCGATCGCGTTCGCTGCCGTACGGCCGGAAACAAAGATCTCGACAATCGCGTTGCCACCGAGTCTGTTACCGCCGTGAATGCCTCCGGTCACCTCGCCGGCCGCATAGAGACCTGCGATCTTCTTACCGTCCGCAGTCAGAACATGACGGTCTGTGTCAATCGAAAGTCCGCCCATCGTGTGGTGCGTGGAAGGAGCCATCACACGAACGCGCAGCTTGACGCCGTCCAGCTTGTACGTGGACGCGTCGTAATTGTCCTTCGCATCCTTATCCGCTGCGCCGATGATATTGGAAGCCTGGGACTTCTTCACTTCCGGCGGCTGTTTGCCGGCCATAACCGCCTTGTCATACTGTTCGATCGTATCGTAGATGACCGCGGGATCCGCCTTCATACCGAAATTGTCAAGGATCTTTCCGAGTTCTTCCTTACTGCTCGCGAAATAAACCCTTCCGTCAACGGTTTCCTTGCCGGATACATTGTTTTTGTAATCGTCGTAAGGATACGGGCGTCCGACCATGACGTCGGCATTGGAGATTTCAAGGAATACGCCCTGTGCGCCGTTGACTTCGACACCGTTCTCAAATTCGCCGAGCGACAAAACATCACGTTCCGCCGACTCATTGACAAATCTCTTACCTGTTGTCGGGTTGATGTAAACCGCGTACGTGCCTGCGCCGAAGGCCAGATTTCCGTTATCGATCCAGGAGATCGGCATCATCTGTGTCCAGCCTGTGCCTTCCGTGGACGCGCCTGCGTCTTCGCCCATCTTGATACCGTCGCCCTGCAGCGAGCTGCGGTTGGTTGTCTTTGTATTGTCTGTGATGTACTTGGGATCCCAGTATTTGTTGGTATCCTTGACCATCTGAATATTAGCTGCGTAACCACCGGTAGCGAGGATCACACCCTTCTTCGCGTGAATCTTTACTTCCGTGCCGTCATACTGCCTGCCGGCAACACCGGTTACCTTGCCGTCTTCCACGATCAGGCTCTCCGCCTTGGTCCGGAGCATGATCTTGTTGTCCTTGGCCGTCGGCGCCTTCTTGAGCAGCGTATTCTCCGTAGTTGCGAAATACGTGCCCCACTGCGCCGGCACTTCTGCCTTGCCGTCGCCGTCAAGGTCTCCGCCGCCAAACTGATTTTCTCTGTACCAGAGCGCGCCGATCAGCGTAGGCTGGCTCGCGTCGTCGAACATAGCTCCCTGATCTTCAAGCCATTCCTTGAGCCCCTGTCCGTCATTGATGAACTGGGAAACCAGATCGTAATTACCGTAGATCCATTCCGACTTATCAGAGCTCTGGCGGAGTCCGCCGTAATAGGTCTGGAAGATGTGCAGGTTCACAGTGGAAAACAATGTGATCTCATTTTCCGGCTTCCCTGCGTCCAGCTGCGGCTGCGCCCAGTCCAGATACTCCTTGATCTCTTTCTTTAACGCCTGCAGCGTAGGAAGATATTCTTCATGCACACCGTGCTTCGAAAGCTCTTCGATATCGCCGGCAACATAATCGTGCGTCTTATAATAGTCCGCATCGAACGGCTTCTCGGACCAGTTCTCGATAATCTTGAGCGTATCGATGCAGCCCTGCGTGGACATCACCTTGTCATAGGTCTGTCCGTTGTAATCCCAGACAGCGGTCTTTGCGTCCGGATCTTTCGGATCCCATACAAGATACGGCATGACCGACTGGAAAGCGCCGCCGGATACCAGCGTATTGCCGCCGATCTCCGCGTTCTCTTCCATGACAAGAACCTTCTCGCCGTTCTGAGCGGCCTGCACCGCAGCGCCCATGCCTGAACCGCCGGCGCCGACAACGACGACATCATAGGTTTCTTCAATCGGCTTCTGCGCCTCGTGCTTAACGGTATTGTTCTTGAAAGCATCAAGATCTGACGCCTTCGCCTGCTCCGCCGCATCGTTCAGCGCCGCCTTGACGGCTGCCGATGTGAATGTCGCGCCGGAAACAGAATCAATGCCGGAGCCGTTTGCCTCGATCGCATCCTTGAACATAATGTCATAGGCCGGTGTGCCGACATGGTTTGTCTCATTGGAGGCATTGACCTTAATGTCCTTGATCGCGTTATCCGAGAAAGTTACATCGAGGGCAACTTCTCCGTTGTAACCGCGCGCTTTTCCGGTGTAGGTGCCCGGCGTATAAGAGATTTCCTTCTTCGCCGCAGCCCCCGCGTCTGCGCTTCCTTCAAACGCGGACGCATCAATACCGGCGCTGTCAAGCGCATTGCGGACCGCCTGCTTGATCGCGTCCGAAGTGACCGTTGCACCGGAAATACCGTCGACATTGAGGTTCTGGGAATCCAGCAGCTTCTGCGGAAGCTGATCAACCGCAGTCGTGCCGATACCTTCTGTCTCATGCTGGTCCGTAACATTGATTGCGTAGATTTTATCCTTGGTAGCAGTGACTTCTACCGTCACATCGCCGTCCATGCCCTTCGCTGTACCTGTCGCGGTAACTGCGTCATTCGGAAGGCCTTCGACAGAAGCCCTCTTCGGAAGCGACGCTGCGATTCCGGCAACGACAATCGCCGCAATGGAGCCCGCAACGCATAGCTTTTGAACGATTTCGCTGTTCTTTTTCATATTGCCTCCTACATAGATTAGGTACTGAAAACAAATATTCTCAGCCTGACACAAATATATTACAAGAGCCCCTATCTACGGTCAATGCGTAATTTGACTAAATAATCACAAACTTTTCACAATTCCATCATATTTGCGTGCGGGATTATTCCGGACGGAGATGTGCTCGCCGGCGTATGCCAAAAAAGGACTGCGGATAACCGGTTCCGATTATCCGCAGTCCTTATCATCGAGCGACAGGCGAGACTCGAACTCGTGGTCTCCACCTTGGCAAGGTGGCGCTTTACCAACTAAGCTACTATCGCATGGATATGAGATTATATTACTGAAATACGGAAAGATTGTCAAGGAAACATCCTGTATCCTTCCATCGAGCGACAGGCGAGACTCGAACTCGTGGTCTCCACCTTGGCAAGGTGGCGCTTTACCAACTAAGCTACTATCGCATTTGCAGTCGCGATCAAATGAGCAGAAGCGCTCTCCGTGACGCAAGAGTTATACTACTATAAAGTTTTGCGCTTGTCAAACAGTATTTTTAAAAATTCGCAACGGCCGCGTTTGTTTTGCCTCCAGAGCAGGCGCGCTTATCCGCGCCCGCTGAGCGCCGCTCTTCCGCTCCCCGCGACAGCCATCTTCTTAACCTGCTGCATCGCCCTATTGACCGCCGGAATCAGCAGGATGCCGACCGTCAGACCGCACTCGGTGAAAATGTAGATGCCGTTGTACGCAAGAGAATATGCAAGCGCCGACATCCCGTACTCGCTGCTGTAGCTTCCAAAGAAGATGTATCCCGAAAGTACCGCGAAGAAATAACGTCCGATGACGCCCAGAAGGTATCCCTTGATCAGGCCGTGTTTTGCGTTCCGTAAGAATCCGGAAAGTCCGAGCGCCGTAAACGCGAAAACATAATCCACCAGCATCTGCGGCAGCGAAATGATATAAGGGTCAATGATCAGCTGTAAAAGTCCGTAGGCAAGTCCCGCGAACATGCCGGTTCCCGGGCCGTACCAGTAGCCGACGACCGAAACCAGCAGCATGGAGAAAAAGGTAATGCTGCCTCCCATCGGCAGGTGAAAAAGCTTGATCATGGAAGCCGCTGTTGCAAGCGCAATAGCCATGGCTGAAAAGACAAGTTTTCTGGTTCCCAGCGTTCCCTTCTCATCCGGTTTGCGGATCAGGCAGATCAGAAGCATTGCCGCAATAATGACCGCAATAATCAGCAGATATCCTGCCTGTGTAAGATTATAAGACCCGTCAATTCCTTGTGTAGCAAAAACAGATAACATCTTCCCCGCTCCTCTTTATATTACAGCACCAGTGAAGGTGCGGTGTAAACTCTGGCAAGCAGTTCCTGATTGATCGAATAAAGCCCCTTCGGGTCATGTCCGAACAATCTGAATTTTTTGATCAGGTCATTCGCATTCTTCTCTTCTTCTCCCTGTTCCTTTACAAACCAGTCAAAACACTGCATCGTGCGGTAATCATTGACATCCTGCGCCGCTCTGTAAATGGTGTTGATCAGGCTTGTGACATACTGCTCATGTTCAAGAGCGAGTTTCAGCGGCTCTTCCGGGGACGCGTATGTTTTATCGGGCTTGTCCACAGCCTCAAACGTCACCTGCTCTCCGTTGTTCAGCAGATAGGTGCGCATCAGCATGGCGTGGTCACGCTCTTCCTGCGCCTGAACATCATACCAGTGCGCGAAGCCGTCCAGCCCCTGATCGTAGTAATAATTGGAAAAGTCAAGATAGAGGTACGCGGAATAGAACTCCTTGTTAATCTGTGTGTTAATCAGTTCTTTTACTTTGGGATCAAGCATTGTTATTCTCCTTTCATAAATTTATAATATCACACCGGCGCGTCTTCCCTCGCATACTTGCGGACCGAATAGAACGCAAGGAGGTCTACGATGACTACGTACGCAAGGAAAATCCCCGCCAGCAGATTGCTCTCGCTCCCTGCTGCGAAGTCATAGAAGCCATGCAAAAGCACCGGGACAACATAAGCAGTTATGTTATAAATGCTCATCTTTGTCCATTCGTGCCGGAACTCGCAGTATTTGGCCTGTCCGTAATAGTGTCCCATGAAAATACCCGTTATACAGTGCATCGGGATCGCTGTTACCGCGCGGATCGGCGCGACGCCAAGGCCGAAGTTCATAATATAAAGAACATTTTCAAACGCGGCAAAACCCAGAGAAACCGAGACGGAATAAACGACCGCGTCAAACCGGAAATTGAATTCCGGCCGGTACCATGTTCTCTTCCGAAGGACCAGATACTTCACGCCCTCTTCGGATACGCCGACGATCAGGAAATTCATCACGCACTGAAACAGAACCGAACGCTGATCCCGGATCAGTCCTGTCGCGATAAAGTTTCCGGCCTCTTCCAGAAGGCTTGCCGCGATCGTGGAAAAGCCGCCGAGCAGGAACAGGGAAAGAAGAAGCGGGAAAGGCTCCTTCTCAACGGAATCGATCTTATAAATATATATGATCAGCAGGATGGCCGGCAGCATGCCGACAATCAGATAGAACATTTGTCACCTCTTTCTCGCGCTCTTATTGAGCTTCACGCAAAACGATGGCTGTTATTTATTATCGATTATAATACCGCCGCCGGGCGTGCAAGGCAACTACTTGCACGCCCGGCGGCATTCTCCGGCCCGCCGTCCGCATCACCGCACGGCGGGAAGCCCGCGCACCGGAAATCCGACGCGCAAGCAGGCTCACATTCCCGGCAGCGCACCCCGCAGCCCTGCACCACAATTTCCACGCAAAAAGCAGCCGCGCGAACGGACTTAACGTCCATTCGCGCGGCTGCCCGGCTTATCTTTATGATTGCTGTGATTTACTGCTCGCCTTCGTAAGGAACAACCGATCCCTTATAGGTGTCATTGATGAACTGCTTGATCTCATCAGAGTGAAGGACATCCGTCAGAGCCTTGATCTTCGGCAGGGATTCATTTCCTTCCTTAACTGCGATGATATTAACATACTGCTGAATCGCGTCGCCGTCCGCGGACTCTACCGCAAGCGCGTCCTTCTCAACAGAGAGACCTGCCTGCATTGCATAATTGCCGTTGATAACCGCGTAAGCAACATCCGGAAGCTGCTTGGAAACCTGTGCCGCTTCGATCTCGACAATCTTTAAGTTGTGCGGATTCTCGGCGATATCGTTAACAGTAGCTGTGATACCGGCGCCGTCTTTGAGCTTGATCAGACCTTCCTGCTGCAGAAGAAGCAGCGCTCTCGCTTCGTTCGTCGTGTCGTTGGGAACCGCGATCGCATCGCCGTCCGCCACTTCATCGAGAGACTTCTTGGTTCCTCCATAGATTCCGAAAGGCTCATAGTGAATCTTTCCGTTCTCAGCGATTGTAAGATGCGTGCCGTTCTCCTCGTTGAAGGAATTCAGATAATTGACGTGCTGGAAATAGTTTGCGTCAAACTCGCCGGACTCTACTACGTTGTTCGGCTGCACATAGTCCTCGAATTCCTTGACTTCGAGATCATATCCCTGACCAGCGAGGATCTCTTTTGCTTTTGCAAGGATTTCGGCGTGCGGTGTTACGCTTGCCGCAACCGTAATCTTCTCGCCGGCACCATCCTTTGCCGCCTCGGTAGCTGCCGCAGTTGCCGCCGCATCCGCTTCGGTAGCTGCGCTTGTAGCCGCTGCATCGGAAGAAGCCGCCGTGTCAGCCGTCTTCGAGCTTCCGCATCCCGCAAGTACACCTGCTGCCAGAACAGCTGCGGAAACTACTGCCAGAATTTTGTTGTTTTTCATAATATATTACTCCTCTCTTACATCTTCTGAAGATGTATGCGGTAACCTTTCTGAAAGGTTCCGCTCTTTCCTCCTTGAACTTCCTTCAAGGTCACGCCCTGAGGGACGTGAATTCACGCAGGCGAAGCCGCCTGCAGGCGTTTATACAAAGCGCGCATCGCAAATTCTGCCATGGGCGCAGCGTATACATCCGATGAGTCCGGCGCGCCGGGCGGATTCCGTGGAAGCTTCGGGTCACATCTGTCAGACGCGTCTCTTGTCCGCCTTCGCCGAAATCCATGTGCCGGCTGCCTGGAAAATCTGAACCAGCAGTATCAGCAAGACAACGGTTGTCCACAAAATATTAGCCTGATAGCGATAATAGCCGTAACGGATCGCGATATCGCCGAGTCCGCCGCCGCCGATGACACCGGCCATTGCCGAATATCCAAGGACGGTTGCCGTTGTGATCGTCGCCCCCGAAATCAGGGATACTCTGGCTTCAGTCAGAAGCACATGCCAGATAATCTGCATGGTCCCCGCGCCCATCGATTCGGCCGCCTCAATGACGCCGTGATCGACTTCCTTAAGCGAAGATTCCACCATACGTGCGATAAAAGGTGCCGCGGAGATTACAAGCGGTACAATTGTTGCAGTCGAGCCGTAGCTCTTTCCCACAATCGCTCTTGTGATCGGAATTACTAATATAAGAAGAATCAGGAACGGGATGCTTCGCATGATGTTCGTGATTACATCCAGAACCCGGTATACCGCCGCGTTCGGCTTGATTCCCTCCCGGTCGCAGACCGCGAGAACAATGCCCCACGGCAGTCCGATCAGGTATCCGACCAGCGTCGATACAATGGTCATATACAGCGAATCGCGAATGCCTTCCGCGATCATAAGAATTGTCTGAGAATCCATATCACTGTTCCTCCTTCTCATATGAAGAGAGCGAATCTGTGATATCTTCTACCGCCAGTCCTCTTTCTTCAAGGTAGCCGATCATCTTCTCCTGAATGGAAGCATCTCCGGGAAGTCCCAGAATCATCTCGCCTCTGGCAGTGCCGTTTACATCTTTGGTGTCTGCCCGCAGAATGTTGACCGGCTCGCCGAATTTCAGGATCATGTTCGCAACTACAGGCTCAAACGAGGAGTTGCTGGAGAAAACAATCCGGATCCGTCTGTTCTCATGCAGAATCGGAATGACACCGGCCGCGCGTTCCTGTTTGATTTCTTCCTGTTCCTTCTCCCACTCGTCCGGATCTTTGCCTTCGATAATCAGCTGTCTTGCGGCTCTGGACTTCGGGTGCGTGAAAATATCTTCTACAAGTCCCTCTTCAACAATCCGGCCGTTCTCGACGATCGCCACATGCCGGCAGATTTCACGGACAACCGACATCTGATGTGTGATAATAATGATCGTGATGCCTGTCTCTTTGTTGATTTTCCGGAGCAGGTCCAGAATCGACTGTGTTGTCTGCGGATCAAGCGCGCTCGTCGCCTCGTCGCACAGAAGAATTTTCGGATTGCAGGCAAGCGCTCTCGCGATCGCGACTCTCTGCCTTTGTCCGCCGGAAAGCTGGGCCGGATACGCCTTCTCTTTATTCGAAAGCCCGACTGTCACCAGCAGTTCTCTGGCGCGTTTGACCGCGTCCGCCTTTTGTATTCCGTGAATCTGCAGTGGAAAACAGACGTTGTCCAGCACGTTCCTCTGCATCAGAAGATTGAAGCTCTGGAAAATCATGCCGATGCTGCTCCGAAGGTCCCGGAGCTCTTTTCCGGACAGGTTCCCGAGTTCCTGCCCCTCGACCGTCACCGTTCCCTGCGTCGGAACTTCCAGATAATTCAGACAGCGGACCAGTGTACTCTTGCCGGCGCCTGACATTCCGATGATGCCGAAGATATCTCCCTGCTCCACAGCAAGGTTGATATCCTTGAGCGCCTCGACTTTGCCTTCTTTGGTCTCAAATGTTTTGGAGAGATTTTTAACTTCAATAATAGGCATGTGTTCCTTTCCCCTGCCTGTTCCTGTATGACGCTTTCGGCGCGGCTGATTCTTCCGGACCGCCCTGCCGTTCACACAAAGAAAGAGCAGGTACATCTTTCTATGCACCTGCCCCACATTATACACAAACAGTTCCTTCTGTGTAAAAAGATCTCGCGGACCCGCGCACAACTATTTAACCGATCTGCAGCGCATGCACATTCGGTTTCCGGAACAACGGATCATTCTGTTGTCGGAATTTGTGTGTTCTCTCATGGCAGGTTCCTGACCTTATTTTCCTTTCCTTACGTATTCAACTATTGCCTAGTTGATTTATAGGAATACTATTGCAAAACAGCCCGCAAGTCAACAACAAAATCATTTCGGTTCGTCATAGCTTCAGGCTATGGCAGTATCGCCGGCGTCCGGTTCCGATGCCTCCCCGCGTACTCCATACGATCCAGCTGGCCTTCGGTCTGTGCCCGGCCGGGGCGCCCCTGCCAGCCGTGTCCAGAGCAGCTCCGCTGTTGCCGTGCGGCATCACCGCTCCATTTTCCAGTAGCTTGCAGAATACGCCGGCAGAAGCGATCCGCCGCCAAAATCATGCGGCTTTCCGGTAATGAGATCAACCGCCTGCCCGCACCCCGCGTCAAAATGCGCGGTATAATCGGCTGCGTCCGCGTTGATCGCCACAAGCACTCGTTCATGCTCGCTCTTTCTTTCAAAAATGATCTGTCGGTTTGTCAAAAGCACTTTCCGGTAGCTGCCGTAATTGAGCGCTTCGGATTCCCTCTTTGCTTTCGCGAGCGCCGCGATATAATCGGTCAGCTCATTCCACTGCGGCTTGTCAAAGGTAGCCCGCAGAGCAAGGTCATGCCCTTCGTCTTCCTTGCGTCCCTGCGCGCCGAACTCGCTTCCATAATAAACGCACGGAATTCCGGGAATTCCGAAAAGCATCGCATAAATCAACTTCAGATGCTCCTTGCAGGTCAGCGTGCTCGCAATCCGGTTGACGTCATGATTGTCCACAAAGTTCATCAGATGCCTTCCGGTGTACAGGCACCATGGGTCCTGGCCGAACTGGCGGTTCAGCGAATACTCGATCTCAAACATGTTCAGGCTGTTGAAGCTCGAATACATGCCTTTGTAGCATTCGTAATTTGTGACACTGTGGCACATTTCGTCATTCATGATCTGCCGGTAGTCGCCGCCCAGGATCTCTCCTATCAGGTAAAAGTCCTTTTTCTTCGCGTCCGTAAAACTGCGCAGACGCTTCAAAAAGTTCCGGTTCACCATGTACGCAACATCAAGCCGCAGCCCGTCAATGCCGAAATAATCAATCCAATAATTTACGGCGTCGATCAGATGATCGCAGACAGCAGGATTGTCAAGGTTCAGCTTCACAAGGTCGTAGTTGCCTTCCCAGCCCTCATACCAGAGGCCGTCATTAAAGGCGTCATTGCCGCCGAAGTTGATGTAGAACCAGTCTTTATACGCAGACCCCTCCCGGTTCTTCAAAACATCCTGAAACTGCGTGAACCCCCGGCCGGCATGATTGAAGACGCCGTCCAGATAAACCCGGATACCGGCTGCGTGCAGTGCGTCGCAGACTGCTTTGAAGTCTTCGTTCGTTCCCAGTCTCGTGTCAATCTTCTTATAATCTCTTGTATTGTATCCATGTGTGTCCGATTCGAATACCGGTCCGAAATAGACCGCGTTTACATGGAGCTTCCGCAGATGATCAATCCAGTCCAGCACTTTCAAAATTCTGTGCGCAGGAATGCCGTCGTTCTCGAACGGCGCTCCGCACATGCCGAGCGGATAAATCTGATACATAATGCTTTCTTCTGCCCACATAGTATTTACCTCCTGTACATATAGCCAGTATTATACTACGGATGGTTCCCGGCAGTCATTTTCTTGACCGGTCAACAGGTAAAACAGGCGTTTCCACACCGCTGCGCTTCCGGTCAACAATTTGACTGTCCGGGTTATTGTAAATCTATTCTGACAACGTCATTTCTTTTTAGAAGTCATGAATTTTCACGCAAAAAATAAAACTTTTGAGTCAATCGTCGCACGAAATCCACAGTTTCCACAGAGTTATCCACATTTTCGTAGCATTTCGAAGTACGTTTCAGCAAAGAAAATGCCCGCCGGGCAGCTGAAAAGTACAAACTTTCCGGTCAACGGTCAAATTCATTCTGTCAGAGCCACTCATTCCAGAACTTTTCCAGCAGTTCCGGCAGCTCCGCCGACGTTGTTTCCCGCGCATTGTCCCATTCAAGAGGAAACAGGCGGCGGTAAGCGGGCGTAACAAACCGCTCATCAAGAAGCCCGACCGCGCCGACATCGTCCGCTGTCCGGATGACCCGTCCCGCGGCCTGCAGGACCTTATTCATGCCCGGAAAACGGTAGGCGAAGTCAAATCCGGACTCTCCGGCCCCGTCAAAGTATTTCCTTAAAAGCTCCCTCTCCGGAGAAACCTGTGGAAGGCCGGTCCCGACAATCATGGCACCGATCAGCGAATCCCCGCGAAGATCGATGCCCTCGCTGAAAATTCCACCGAGAATGCAGAACCCCAGAAGACTTCTGTCACTGCGCGGCTCCTGAAACATCGACAGAAACTGTTCTCTTTGCAGCTCGTTCATGCTGCTTCTCTGGCGGATGCACGAAATATCCGCCGCCGGCACCGAATGATCCGGGAAAAGGCCTGCCAGTGTCAGCTGTGTATACTGCGTGCTTTCAAAGACAGGGGCGCCGCCGAACAGTCCCGATCTTTTCCCGGCTGCCGGTATCACCGCGTTTTCTTCCTGTGGCGCGATCCCAAGATATTTACGCTCGAAAATATCCGCCACTGACTTCATGAACTGATACGACGGAAAAAAAATCATATAGTTGCCATGGCGCTGGCCGGTAAAATAATGAATACAGTCCGCGATTTTTTCATATTGCCGGGGCGAGCGCTCCTTATACCTGCTTGTCACGTCCTTGATGACAAAGAGCGCTCGTTTCTGCGGATCAAAAACCGATCCCGCGTACACTTCATAATCCTCCGGTGTTCCGCCGAGAAGCTTCTTATAATACTGGATCGGCAGAAATGTCGCCGAGAAAAGTATCGTGGCGCGCCCCTGATCCATGCACTCTTTCAGGTTCTTCCCGGGATCGACGCAGAACATGCGGACGATAAATTTTCCTCTGGTACCGCTTTGTTTTCCATCTTGTTGACCGTCATCCTCAAAAAAAGCGTATGTCATGTAATGCCGATCCCGCTTATCCAGAATCAGCACAAAATGATCCATCTGAAAATAGAAGTTTAAAAGGTCGTCATGAACCGCTTTTTTCCTTTGCCGCAGCGGGTCCTGCCGCGCCTGTCCGTTCTGCTGCTGAATCCGCTCCTGTGCGAGTATGTTCCCGAGCTCCAGATCCAGTTCGCGGACCGCGTCGCAGAGCCGGTCGATTTCCGGCATCACCAGAAAACCGTCTGCCTCCTCTGTACGTTTTCGGTATTCCAGCATAACCTTGTTGGCCTTCGAGAGCTTCTTCTCCAGCGAAGGATAGATACCGGTCACAAGGCGTCTCACCGAAAGCAGATCTTCCTTCACAACCGACGCGCTGAACATGTCCCGGCCACGTTCCACGAGATTATGCGCCTCATCGATCAGAAACAGATAATCCCGCTTTTTTCCCTCCGTAAAAAAACGCTTCAGCTTTACATGCGGATCGAAAACATAGTTATAGTCCCCGATCACTGCATCCGCGAAAAGGCTCATGTCCAGCGACAGCTCGAACGGACATACCTGATGCTTTTCCGCGCACTTTTCTATCTTTTCCCGCGAATAGTTATCCGTTGTAGTCAACAAATCAAACATAGCTTCATTCACGCGGTCAAAATGTCCCTGTGCCCGCGGACAGGCATCCGGATTGCAGTCCGGCTTGTCCAGTACACAGATTTTGTCTTTCGCGGTCAAAACAATGCTCTTGAAGAGCAGCCCCTTCGACCGCAGAAGCTCGATAGTGCCGGCAGTTCCCGCTCTCGTGACTGTTTTGGCGGTCAGATAGAAAATCTTCTCCGCCTTTCCCTCTCCCATGGCTTTGATGGCAGGAAAAAGAGTTGTGATTGTTTTGCCGGTGCCGGTCGGTGCTTCAAGAAAGAGCTTGCGTCCATGCACAATCGTGCGGTAGACGTCGGCCGCCAGCTCCTTCTGTCCTTTTCTGTAAGGGAACGGAAATGCCAGATCCCGGATCGACTTCGTCCTGCGCAGCTGCCACATGAACATGTATTCCGCCCATTTGCGGTATTCTTCCATCAGGGATGAGAAAAAGGCGCGCAGTGAATCCATTGTGTGCGCCTCATAGAAATACCGGATCGTACCGCTGAACAGGTTGACATAGGTCATCCGGATATTGATATGGTCAAGATCATGAATTGCCGCGTACATGTAGGCATAACATTTTGCCTGCGCCAGATGTACCGGCTCAGGTTTGCGCATGCCGCGGAGCTTACGATAAGTTGTTTTAATTTCATCAACGGTCCAGGCGCATTCCGCATTACCTTCGCGGAACCGCTGCGGAATGCTGCCATAATAAATACCGTCCGCGCGTCCCTCGACAATAACTGTCGCGTCGTCAAGATACGGCTTTGCAGGTGCAGCGCTGCCCTCTTTGTCCGGAAGGCGGCCGGTCTGCCCCTGTCTTTCGCCGTCCACTCTCTTATCAAACTGCCAGGCGATCTTCAAAGGCACTTCAGCCTGATATCCCTCGCCGGCAGACTTCTGGATCTGCCGGTGCATGCGCGAGCCTTCGAGCATCGCATCGGACGGCGCGCCGGCCGTTCGGTTGTCCAGGTTGCCGGAGCGCAGCAGAAATTCCACCAGATTCCGGACCGAAATTGTGATTTCCGTGTACATAGGAACATTGTACAGCGAAACCGTTCTGCCCGCATCAGTAATTAACTTCAGAATGCTGCCGCAAATTCTCCGAGTCTTTTCTCAAAAGCATCGCTGTGTCCGCTGTAGGAAACAACAAGGGTATCCTTGAAGTCCAGCCCCATGACACCGAGTATGGATTTTGCGTCAACCGTGCAGCGGGTTCTGTGGCTTCCCGCGATATCAATGTCAAAATTGCAGCCGGCCGCGGCACGCACAAATTCAGGTGCCTGTTCCGGAGTCAGTCTGATATTTCTGATTGTTCTCATGCAGTCCTTCCTTTCATGAAGTTCTGTACGCAGGTCCGTCCCGCGCCGCAGCGCCAGCGTCCCGCGTTTATTGAAATGGTTTTCAATCGTGTTTCACATTATATATGTTTTCTTTCCTTTGTAAATCCGTGTTTTCGACAAGAATAATTAACGTTTTATAAAACCGTTGTTCATGTTTGCCGTGAAGGCTTGGCGGGGAGGACCCGTTATCGTCAGTTTTGACTTGAAAACAGCATATAAATGCGATTTAATGTGTTAGGTATCGGATCCGTTTATCAGGAAACCAGTATTAGAAACGAGGGTGCACATGGAACATCTTACCATTCCCAAAGGGTATGAATCCGCTTTAAACCTGCATGAAACGCAGGTGGCGATTAAAGTTGTCAAGGATTTCTTTCAGAATCTTCTGGCCGAGCGTCTGAATCTTCTGCGTGTATCGGCTCCTCTGTTCGTTGATCCCAAATCCGGACTCAACGACAATCTGAACGGTGTGGAGCGCCCGGTCGCGTTTGATATCAAGGAGCAGAACGGCCGGGAAGCCGAGGTCGTTCAGTCTCTCGCGAAGTGGAAGCGCTACGCTCTTAAAAAGTACGGCTTCGGTGTAGGCGAGGGACTTTACACGGATATGAGCGCGATCCGCCGCGATGAAATCACCGACAATATACACTCGATCTATGTTGACCAGTGGGACTGGGAGAAGGTCATCCGCAAGGAGGACCGCAACATGGAGACGCTGCAGGATGTCGTCCGCAGCGTCTACCGGGTTCTTCGCAAAACAGAGAAGTATATGTCCATCCGCTACGATTATATTGAAGAGATTCTGCCACACGACATTTTCTTCATAACAACGAAAGAGCTGGAGGAAATGTTCCCGGACAACACGCCCAAGGAGCGGGAATACTATATTACGCAGGCAAAGGGCGCCGTCTGTCTGATGCAGATCGGCGATCAGCTCGAAAACGGGAAGCCGCATGACGGCAGAGCGCCGGACTATGATGACTGGGCGCTCAATGCCGATATTCTTGTTTATTATCCTCCGCTCGACATCGCCCTGGAGCTTTCCTCGATGGGTATTCGCGTGGACGAAAAGTCTCTGGCACAGCAGCTGAAGAAGGCAGGGTGCGAAGACCGCGCGCAGCTGCCGTTCCAGAAAGCGGTATTAAACGGTGAACTGCCTTACACAATCGGCGGCGGCATCGGGCAGTCGAGGATCTGTATGTTTTTCCTGCGCAAGGCGCATATCGGCGAAGTCCAGTGCTCAGTCTGGCCGGACGAGGTTGCGGCAGAGTGCGAGAAAAACGGCATTCATCTTCTTTAAAAAGCTTCTTGTTCTTTGACAGCGTATTCTATATAATATGTTTTTGTATACAGTTATACAAACCTTTGCAGAAAGGTCATCACGATCAAGGAGGAAGGAACTATGTCATATGTTGAGGAAGTGTATGCCGGCCTTGAAGCCAAGCATCCGAATGAACCCGAGTTTCTGGAAGCCGCAAAACGCGTACTGGATTCTCTGGAGCCGATTGTAAGCGCTCACGAGGAGAAGTACAGAAGCACAGCTCTTCTCGAAAGACTTGTAGAGCCCGAAAGGATCATTACTTTCCGCGTTCCGTGGGTGGATGATCAGGGAAAGCCGCAGGTAAACCTCGGTTACAGAGTGCAGTTCAATTCGGCAATCGGACCGTACAAGGGAGGTCTGCGCTTCCATCCTTCCGTTAACCAGTCCATTCTGAAATTCCTTGGCTTTGAACAGATTTTCAAGAACAGTCTGACCGGTCTTCCGATCGGCGGCGGCAAGGGCGGTTCCGATTTCGATCCCAAGGGAAAATCCGATGCTGAAGTTATGCGTTTCTGCCAGAGCTTCATGACAGAGCTTTGCAAGTATATCGGCAAGGATACCGATGTACCGGCAGGCGATATCGGCGTCGGCGGACGTGAGATCGGCTATCTCTACGGTCAGTATAAGAGAATCACAGGTTTGTATGAAGGCGTTCTGACCGGCAAGGGCCTGACCTTCGGCGGCTCTCTCGCAAGGACCGAGGCAACCGGTTACGGACTTGTCTATATCACAAACGAAGTTGTCAAGGGTGCCGGCAGGGATCTGAAGGGTAAGACCATTGTCGTTTCCGGTTCCGGCAACGTTGCGCAGTACGCGATTCAGAAGGCCGAGCAGCTGGGCGCGAAGTGCGTAACCTGCTCCGATTCCAACGGTTATGTATATGATCCCGACGGAATCAAGCTCGACGTTGTTTTTGATATCAAGCAGGGCCACCGCGGAAGAATCAGAGAATATGTCGAGAAGGTTCCGACCGCGCAGTATTTTGAAGGTCAGAAGCCCTGGAGCGTTCCCTGTGACATCGCTCTTCCCTGCGCGACGCAGAATGAGATTAACGGTGAAGACGCAAGAACTCTGATCAAAAACGGCTGCTGGTGCGTATGTGAAGGCGCGAACATGCCTTCAGACGCGGATGCAATTGACGAGTACGAGAAAGCCCGCGAGGAAAAAGGCTTCCTGTTCATGCCCGCCAAGGCTGCAAATGCAGGCGGCGTAGCTGTATCCGCGCTTGAGATGAGCCAGAACTCCGAGAGACTCTCCTGGAGCTTTGACGAAGTGGATCACAAGCTCGAAGATATCATGAAAGATATCTACAGCAAGGTTTCCACTGCCGCAAAGACTTATGGTCACGAGGGCGACTTCGTTGTCGGCGCGAATATCGCCGGTTTCCAGAAGGTTGCGGAAGCAATGTCTGCGCAGGGTCTTGTTTAATTCCCGACGTATAGCAATCCATATAGTTTGTATCTCCGGAGACAGTGCAAAACAAGCTTGTTTTGCACTGTCTTTCTATGTCCGCAATTCTTTGTATGCTTTTCCCGTCTCATGCGTTAAAATGAGCTTGGTCCCCGCGTAAAAAGGCGCGGCGGAACAATTCTTTGAAGTGAGGATACCATGCAGCAATTTGAGCTGATTGCTCCGTGCCATTTCGGGCTCGAGAGTGTTTTGAAGGATGAAATTTATAATCTTGGTTACGAGATCAGCGCCGTCGAAGACGGACGTGTGACCTTTACCGGTGACGCGGAGGCGATTGTCCGCGCCAATATCGGTCTGCGGAGCGCGGAGCGGGTTCTGTTAAAGGTCGGGTCATTCCACGCGGAAACGTATGACGAATTGTTCGAAAAGACAAAGGCACTGCCCTGGGAGGCGTTTCTGCCGCGCGAGGCGAAGTTCTGGGTGACGAAGGCAGCCTCTGTGAAAAGCCGGCTCTTCTCTCCTTCCGACATTCAGTCCATCATGAAAAAGGCGATGGTCGGGCGAATGTCCGAACATTATCATCTGGTGCACTTTCCCGAAAACGGCGCCGAATACCCGGTGCGGGTCTTTCTGAAAAAGGATGAGGTAACCGCCGCGATTGACACCACCGGCGAATCTCTGCACAAACGAGGCTACCGGAAGGCCGCCGTCAAGGCGCCGATTGCCGAAAACCTCGCGGCAGGGCTTCTGATGCTGACCCCCTGGAAGCCAGGCAGAATTCTCGTTGATCCTTTCTGCGGCAGCGGCACTTTTCTGATCGAGGCTGCCATGATTTCCGCCGGAATTGCGCCGGGAATGAACCGCTCCTTCACCGCGCAGTCCTGGACCAATCTGATCCCGGAGAAACTTTGGGAAGAGATCCGGCAGGAGGCAAAAGAAGCAGTCAATCCGGACATATCAACTGATCTGCAGGGCTTTGACATCGATCCGGACGCTGTCGCCGCAGCCAGAGAAAACGCAAAGCTTGCCGGTGTCGCCGATCTGATTCATTTTCAGGTCCGCCCGGTCAGCGCGCTCTCCCATCCCAAGAAGTACGGATTTATCATCACCAACCCGCCTTACGGCGAGCGGCTGACATCCGGAACCAGAGGCGGCGAAAAATATCCGGCAGGGGCGCATCCTTCCGCACGGCCGGAAGATCCGCTTCTTCGCGCAAAAACGCAGACAGAGCTCACAGAGCTCTATCATACGCTGGGAGAGCGCTTCCGGGCGCTCGATTCCTGGTCGATGTATCTGATCACTTCCTATGCGGACGCGGAGCGGGCGCTCGGCTTTTCCGCCGCCAAAAAACGCAAAATTTACAACGGAATGATCAGGACTTATTTCTATATGTTTCCGGGGCCCAAGCCGCCAAGACACCGGCCGCAGGACCAGTAGCACCAGTGCAGCCGGCACCGCCGGCCGCGGATCAAAACGAGGAATGCGTATTGAAATTACAGATTATATTTGCGACAGGAAATCAGAATAAAGTCCGTGAAATCAGGGAAATTCTTTCCGATCCGGACATCACGGTTCTTTCCATGAAAGAGGCTGGGGTCTTCGCGGAGCCCGAGGAAAACGGCACCACTTTTGAGGAAAACGCGCGCATCAAGGCGCTTGCCGTATCGGAGCTTGTGCGGCAGCGGATCAGGCAGTGCGCAGAGGCCGGCGATACGGCCGGCGAAGGCAGCGCAAAGACCGGCAAAGCGGCTGGTGAAAACGGCAAAGCAGCAGTCACATCGGCTGTTTTTGGCGATACAATACTTGATCTGCGCATTCCGGTCGTTGTTATGTCCGACGACTCCGGCCTTGTCATTGACGCTCTGGGCGGCATGCCCGGCATTTATTCGGCGCGCTATATGGGCCACGACACTTCCTATGCACTGAAAATGCAGCATCTTCTGGAAGAGATGAAGGATGTCCCGGATGAAAAGCGCACGGCGCGGTTTGAGGCTGCGGTTGCTGCTGTTTTTCCAAAAGGATTAGACCCTGCCGCGGACTTGCTCGAATGCCGCACCGTGACCGGCACAATGGAGGGTTACATCGCGCATGAAATCCGCGGAACGAACGGTTTTGGCTACGACCCGTTCTTCTATCTTCCGCAGTTTCAAATGACAAGCTCCGAGATCAGTCCGGAGCAGAAAAACGCCGTCAGCCACCGCGGCAAAGCCGTCCGCGCCATGATGGAAATTCTGAAAGGAATCGCAAATTCATGAAGCCGCAGCATGTTCTGATCGTCAGTGATACGCATTCGAAAGACATCGTTTATTATCAGGTTGTAAAAAAGGAAGCGCCTCTTACTATGGTCGTTCATGCCGGCGACGCCGAAGGGCAGGACGACAGGCTTGCCGCGATCTGCAGAGTGCCTTTTTACTGCGTCCGCGGCAACAACGACTTCTTTTCGGATCTGCCGTCCGATCTGGAATTTTATATCGGTGATGTGAAGACTTTTCTGACGCACGGGCACCATTATTACTGCTCCTTTACGGAAGCGGACATGATAGATGAGGCAAGGCGGCGTTCGTGTAAGATTCTGATTTACGGGCATACCCACCGGCCGACAGTACATTTTACGGACGGCATTCTGGTTCTGAATCCCGGAAGCCTTACGTATCCAAGGCAGTACGATCACCGGCCGTCGTATATTCTTCTGGATATCGATGAGAACGGGACGCCGTCTGCGGAAATCCGGTATGTGTGAGTTTCGCTTCGGGTGCCCGCCTGTGACTGCATCCGGTTTTTCTCTTTCGATGGAAGCCGGTAATTTCCGGCAAAACCGACAGATTGTCTGTTCTGCCGGATTCCATTCTTGCAGGCGCCGGAAGCCTCCAGCACAGGCAGGCGAAAATACAATAAATCTTCCGCTAATTTTAAAAAAACATTTGACATCAAGGGGTCACTATAATATAATCAATTTTGCGTCACGGGGATAGCATTTATCCTTCACATAGTAATTCTTACGATCTGCGGGTGTAGTTCAGTGGTAGAACACCAGCCTTCCAAGCTGGATATGTGGGTTCGATTCCCATCACCCGCTTTTATGTGTCCGTAGCTCAGCTGGATAGAGCATCGGCCTTCTAAGCCGAGGGTCTGGGGTTCGAATCCCCACGGGCACACTGATTGCAGATCGTAATCAACACCACAGATACAATATTGTTTGTATCGCAGCATGGTGGGTATGGCGTAGTTGGCTAACGCGCCAGATTGTGGTTCTGGAGATCGTGGGTTCGAGCCCCACTACCCACCCTTATATGCAGCAACGCATTGGGCTATCGCCAAGTGGTAAGGCACAGCACTTTGACTGCTGTATTCGCCGGTTCGAATCCGGCTAGCCCAGTTCGGGCGATTAGCTCAGGTGGTAGAGCACTTGACTTTTAATCAAGTTGTCGCGGGTTCGAGTCCCGCATCGCTCATGAAGATGTAGGCTCTCTGAAAACGCCGTGTTTTCAGGGAGCCTTTAACAATTCTGTAATCTTATGTTATATACTATGCAGTTGTGGCGAAACTGGTAGACGCGCAGGATTTAGGTTCCTGTCTCCCGCGAGGTGAGGGTTCGAGTCCCTTCAACTGCACTCATTACCCGCATCCGGAATACATCTGTGTGAAAAATCTCCCGGCACAGCCCTTTGTGTGGCTGCACCGGGAGATTTTTATTGTACTATGTGTATAAGTTTATCGGGCGCCAGCGATTTCCAACAGTTTATTTCACGCTGACCGTCTTCTCTTCCTTCTGCGCCTCATAGTCCGGATGATTCGACTTCCAGAGTCTGTCCGCCGTCACCGCCCAGTCCTTCGCATAGCGGTCGCACTTCGAGCAGAGATGATCTACGTCTTCCTTGGATTCCATATCCGTGGAATGTGCGCCGGTCTCCCTGACCATTTCTCTTAATACCTGCGGGTTCTCCAGCATCGGGCAGGGTCTTAAGTGATTGTCGTTAAACGGCTGATTCTGCTGATATGCCTTGAACAGCGGCTGCTGCAGGCACTCCAGCAGGCTCTTGTCGTGAATGTTCGCACTCGAGTAATGAATGAATACGCAAGGCTCCACATCGCCGTTCGGATTGATATGGCAGTAGACTCTGCCGCCGGCAATACAGCCGTGAATGAATTCGCCGTCATTCTGGAAATCCATCGTGAAGATCGGCTTGCCGCCTTCAAATCCCCGGATCTCCCGCACTCTGTGATACATATACTCTCTCTGCTCGGGTGTCAGCAGAAGGTCTGTCGAAGCCGCGTTTCCAACCGGCATATAGTGGAAATACCATGCCCACTTCACGCCATGCTCGATCAGCATATCCAGGAATTCATCCGAGGTAACGACTTTATAGTTTGCGCTTGTATAGCAGATCGAAGTGCCGAATGCCAGCCGGTGCGCCTTCAGGCAGTCCATTGCCTTCATAACCTTCTCGAAATCGCCGGCCCCTCTTCTCGCGTCATTGACATTCTGGAAGCCTTCAACCGAAATATTCACGGTGAAGTTTCCAAGGCGGAGCATGTTCTCGCAGAATTTGTCGTCGATCAGCGTTCCGTTTGTAAATGCCGAGAAGAAGCTGTGATTATGCTTCTCGCAGAGTTTCCAGATATCGTTCATGCGCACGGTCGGCTCACCGCCGGTCATCAGGAACGCGTGAATACCGAGCTCCTCGGCCTGCGTGACGATCCGGTCCATATCCTCATATGAAAGGTTCATCTGATGGCCGTACTCCGCAGCCCAGCAGCCCGTGCAGTGCAGGTTGCAGGCGCTCGTGGGATCAAAAAGAAGAATCCACGGGATATTACAGCCATATTTCTTCGAGTTCTCCTGTGTTGTCTTATACCCGCGGAAGCCTGCCTCATAACCAAGATTTAACGCCGCGGACTTAAGCTGTCCCAGGTCAACGCTGTCAAAAAGATCGTTCGTAAATTTATTCCACTTACTGTCGGGATTCTCATAAATTCCACGCAGTTTGTCAAAAGCTTCCGGTTTCCATGTGTTCCCGAGAACCTTTTGCATCAGGTCGATGAACTGAATCATTGCCTTCTCACGATCTTTCGATACATGATTCATTGCGGCATCGACGGCAACTTCAAATAACTTCCGTTCAGCGGCATGTGTAATTGATCCCATGATATAACCTCACTTCATCTGTAGATTTTAGTACGAACAACGAAATGGCAAAAATTATGACCATCGGTCATTCATTCTTTCATTATATGACAAAGTCAGATTTTTTCAAGGGGCAGATTCTGCCGGAGGTCCGCCACGCTCGCGCCTTCATAAAGTGTTCCTTCCACAATCACCCGCTCAATGACTGTCGTCTTCGGATGCTCGATCATATCGACGAGTTTTCCGGCCGCAAGACGGCCAATCCGGTCCGTATCCTGCCGCAGTGTCGTCAGCTTCGGCTCCAGATGTCTGCCGATCCGGATACCGTCATACCCGGCGACCGACACATCCCCGGGAATCGAAAGTCCGCGGCTTCTGATCGCATTAATGCCTCCAAACGAAGCAAAATCATCCGGATAGAGTATACAGGTCGGCGGTTTTGGAAGATCGAGAAGCTGCAGTGTTTTGGCGTAGGTTTCGTCCGTATTGCGGTAAGGCGCTTCCAGCACATACTCATCCGGAATCTCGAGTCCCAGATCGTAGGCCGTACGGTAGAAGCTGGACAGACGGCTCTGCGTTACCGCCGAATCCGCGCCGTGGATATAAGCGATCCTGCGATGCCCCATCTGATATACATACGTCAGCAGATCCTTCATTCCCCGCACGTTGTCCGACAGAACCACCATCCGGTTGTCAAAAACATGGTCGATCGTCACGATCGGAATATTGCTGCGGACAAGTTCGATAACGTCCGGATCGTCAAAATCCACGCATGCGATGCACACGCCGTCAAAGCCGCGGTACCTTGCGTGCGCGAGATACGACATCCTGTTTACTCGTGATTTATTGCTGTTTATGAAAGTCAGATCATAGCCGCGCGCCTCCGCCTCCCGTTTGAAGCTGTCCAGCAGCGCCGCATAATAATCGTGGGTCAGTCCGCTCTGCGCTTCATCCACAAACAGTATGCCGAGATTGTATGTCCGGTTCGTCTTGAGCGCTTTCGCGGCCGAATTCGGCATGTACCCCAGCTCTTCCGCGCGTTTGCGGATCCTTTTCTTTGTTTCCGTGCTGACGTCATTGTGATCATTCAGCGCCTTGCTCACGGTGGCGACGGAAACTCCGCAGGCCGAGGCGATATCTTTGAGTGATACCATGTTCTGCTCCCTTCAGAAAATAGAATTTCGGCGGAAACTCTTAATCGTTTTCGATTCCATCATAATATAAATGCCGGATAAATTCAAATGTAACTGATGGATAACTGTCATTTTTCCATTGTATTCTGCATTTTTGTTGCATTCCACCCCTGCTCGTGTATATAATGTTTGCAGAAGTTTTGCGCCCTCTTACTTAATCGTTTAATATTTCTGTGTGGCATTGAACATGCTTCCGCAGAATTGCGCGTAAAACAGCAAAACAAATGCAGATTGGGGGTTCCAATGAAATTCGGACATTACGATGATCAGCACCGAGAGTATGTGATCACAACGCCGAAGACACCGCTTCCGTGGATCAACTACCTCGGAAATCAGGACTTTTTCAGCCTGATATCGAACACCTGCGGGGGGTATTCCTTTTATAAGGACGCCAGACTTCTTCGTCTGACGCGTTACCGCTACAACAACGTTCCATATGACAGCAACGGAAAGTATTTCTACATCAAGGACGGGGATACCATCTGGAATCCCGCCTGGCAGCCGGCTAAAACTGACCTCGACGCTTACGAATGCCGCCACGGCATGGGCTACAGCCGCTTTACAGCTGCAAAGAACGGCATAGCGAGCGATCTGTTATGTTTTGTCCCTCTTGGAGACGCCTGTGAGCTGCAGCAGCTGAAACTGACAAACACAGGATCACAGCCGAAGGCAATCCGGCTTTTCTCCTATGTCGAGTGGTGTCTGTGGAACGCTTCGGACGACTGCGAGAATTTCCAGCGGAACCTTTCCACCGGCGAAGTGGAAATCGAGGGCGGCGGCTCTACGATCTATCACAAGACCGAGTACCGGGAGCGCCGCAATCACTACGCGCTCTATTCCGTAAACGCGAAGGTGGACGGTTTTGATACGATCCGTTCCGAATTTATGGGCTTCTACAACGGCCCGGAGAGACCGCAGGCAGTGCTGGACGGCGCCTGCAGAAATTCTGTTGCAAGCGGCTGGTCGCCTGTCGCAGCGCAGCAGATCAACGTCCTTCTTGCTCCCGGCGAGACACGTTCGTTCGTTTTTGTTCTGGCGTATATCGAAAATCCCGAAGACGAGAAGTGGGCAGCAGGAACAACTGCATCCGACGGCATTATCAACAAAGAGCGGGCGCACGCACTTCTTGCCAAGTACAGGACGGACAGCGCCGTCACGGCAGCTTATGAAAGCCTTCACGCATACTGGGATCAGCTCCTCTCCCGCTTTACGGTGCGCTCCGCAAACGAAAAAGTTGACCGCATGGTGAACACCTGGAACCAGTATCAGTGCATGATTACCTTCAACATGAGCCGTTCCGCGTCTTACTACGAGTCCGGTATCGGGCGCGGCATGGGCTTCCGGGATTCCTGTCAGGATCTTCTTGGCTTCGTGCACCTGATTCCGGAACGGGCAAGGCAGAGAATCATCGATATCGCGTCGACACAGTTCAAGGACGGCAGTGCTTATCACCAGTATCAGCCTCTTACGAAGAAAGGCAATGCCGGCATCGGCTCCGGCTTCAACGATGACCCGCTGTGGCTGATCGCTGCAGTCAGCGCTTATACAAAAGAGACCGGTGACTATACAATTTTGGACGAGATGGTTCCGTATGATAACGACGAGAGCGCGGCCACCACGCTTATGGAACATCTGCGGCGTTCGCTTGACTTTACAATCACGCACAAGGGACCGCACGGACTTCCTCTGATCGGGCGCGCGGACTGGAATGACTGTCTGAATCTGAATTGTTTTTCGAAGCATCCCGGCGAATCGTTCCAGACGTTCGGTCCCAGTGAAGGACCGGTTGCGGAGTCTGTGTTCATCGGCGGCATGTTCGTCAAATACAGTGAGGAATACGCGCGGCTTGCGGATATCCGCGGTGATCATAAAGAAGCGGAAAGAGCAAGAAAAGAGCGGCAGGACATGTACCGCGCGGTCACAACCGCCGGCTGGGACGGCGATTGGTTCGTCCGTGCATATGACGCTTTCGGCAGGAAAGTCGGCTCCCATGAATGCGAGGAAGGAAAGATCTTCATCGAGCCGCAGGGATTCTGTGTTCTTGCCGGGTGCGGTGTAAAGGAAGGCCTCGCGGACAAGGCTCTCGATTCAGTAGAGAAATATCTGGATACAAAGTACGGTGTCATGATCCTGCAGCCGCCGTACACAAGATATCATCTGGAGCTTGGCGAGATTTCCTCGTATCCGCCGGGATATAAGGAAAACGGTGCGATCTTCTGCCATAATAACCCGTGGGTTTCGATTGCGGAAACGGTCTGCGGACACGGTGCGAGAGCGTTCGAAATCTACAAAAAGACCTGCCCGGCCTATATCGAGGACATCAGCGAAATCCATCGCACAGAGCCGTATGTCTATTCGCAGATGGTTGCCGGCAAGGATGCGAAATTCTTCGGTGAAGGCAAAAACAGCTGGCTCACCGGCACCGCCGCCTGGACATTCGTGGATATCTCCCAGTACATTCTCGGTGTGATGCCGACGCACGAAGGATTGTCAATAAATCCCTGTGTATCGCCGGATTTCGGTGATTTCGATATTACACGCCTCTTCCGCGGTGTCACCTATCATATCCATGTGTCGAATCCTTCGCATGTGGAAAAAGGCGTCCGGAGCCTTACAGTGGACGGCCAGTCTGTGCATGGCTGCGTCATTCCATTTGATCCGTCGAAGAAAGATGTGCGGGTGGATGTTGTTCTAGGCTGAAATTTTTTGTTGACTTTACGCCTTTCTTGGGTTATAGTATAGTTTGTCGCCAAGAAAGGCGGATATGTATGTGTAGCTCAGCTGGATAGAGCGTCTGGCTACGGACCAGAAGGTCGCGAGTTCGAATCTTGTCACATACAGAGCTAATGAAATCCCTGAACCCTTACAACGTAGGGTTCAGGGATTTTTATATTGATTCGCCGCTTTTGGTTTAGTATGCTATCCGATCCACCACTCCGGCGTCAGCTCTCCGAGTGTCACTACCTTCTCCTGCTCATAATCCAGCATAATTTCGATGTCTTTGTATGCCGCCGGCATCAGCTGCACCATCAATTCCCTGCAGGCTCCGCAGGGAGCACCAGTCTTACCGTTTGACATGACCGCCAACACCTTGCAGATCTCCTGTTCCCCGTTCGTCAGCATATCTTTCTGCCGTTTTGCACAGACCTGGCTGCATCATAAAGCTTTCGCCAGAGCCAGTTGTCTTTCGTCATCAGGTTGACATGTACTGTCCTTTTCTCGTGCATGAGAGGTACATCAACACCCTCCATGGTCCACTGATAGCGGAAGCCGCATTTCTCCTGCACCCGTTTGGATTTGAGGTTACCGTCATAATAGCTGCACCAGACCTTTTGCATGCCGATATCTTCGAAGGCATACCGCAGCATCTCCCGGGCGGCCTCCGGCACAATGCCCTGTCCCCAGAAGGGCTTGCCCAACCAATAGCCAAGTTCACACTCATCGTCACGTTCTGTCATATCCGTGTGGCCGTTCAGTTTAAGTTCGATCGCGCCGATTGCTTTGTTATCTGTTTTAAGGCAGATGGCATACGCTTCCTGACCATTAAATATATTCCGGATCACATCCAGACTCTCATCCACACTTTGATGCGGCGGCCATCCTGCGATAGGGCCAACGTCCGGATCCTTTGCATAATAATATAAGTTCTCCGCGTCACTTTCCTCCCAGCGGCGCAGGATCAGTCTTTCAGTTTCCGGCATCCCCAAATCCTCGCAATTCCAATCTCATATACTCAATTCCTGATCTCCCGTAAAATCATCTGCAGCAGCTCGCTCACGCCATTCGCCAGCTGTTCAATCTTCTGAATCCGGACATACTCTTTCCCGTAAATCAGGTGCAGATTTTCAAGATTCGTATTCGGCCCGAGATAGATTGCTGCCGTGCGGATGCCCAGCGAGCGCATGGATTTTACCGCTTCTGCCGTATTGCGGACCGCTTCTTCGCCCTCATACTCTCTTTCGAAGAAAGATCCTTCCTTCGCCGGCATCCTCGTTGAGTCATTCGGGCTCGCGTCGGTAAGAATCAGCAGGATTTTTTTGCCGGAGGATGTGACAGCACTGTTCTGGTACATCTGCGCAGCGGCTGTTTTAAGCGCAAGCCCGTCCCTGTTCCAGCCGGCAGCGTAATAACCGAAAATCCCCTCGCAGCGGACGTCTTTGTACTGTTTGAGCAGCTGCAGCACGGTATACCCACGGAGCGAACGAAACGCGCTTACCTGTACCGGCACATGGCACTTCTCCAGACTTTTTGCGATGACATAAGCCTGCGAAGCGATCACTTCCTGTGAATTCAGCCGGGACGCCGAAGCGTCCAGCAGGATATCCACACTGAGATCGTGTTCAACCTCGTCGCCGGGGCGTTCAAAGACATACGGGTCATCCATGACAGCAAGCCGGTAGGCTTTTTCGCTGTTAAGGCGTCCGGCCCTTGCTTTAACAGGAAGTGGCTGCGCATAAGAAGCAAAAATCGTATCCAGCTGCGCCGAAAGCCTGCGGACGCTTCCTGCTATCAGCATGCCGTTTCTGCGGTAATATTCAATGTTTTTTTCTCTCTGACGGGCAATATCCTTTGCTACGTCCTTCGCACTTCGATTATCCGAGCTGTTGACCCGCGCCTGCTGCGAAAGTGTCCGGTGCTGCTGCGCGCCGCCGGAAGAAGCTGCGGACGGCATATCGCCTGCCTTTGTAATCCAGAGCCTGCAATAGGCGTCATCCTCTTTGCAGAGATCGTTCTCGAGAACGCGCATGTCCGCTTCGTTGTATATGCAAGGGCCATAACAAGCCCTGATATATGCAAGATCCTCCGCGGCATCGGCCGAGTTATGCAGCTCACGCTGATTATGCAGAAGGCGGACACTGCCCTCTCTGTCGCCGTGTCCGGTTCCCGTCCGGACAAGCAGTACATCCAGCTGCCGCGTTTCATGGTGCAGGACTTTGCGCAGAACCTTGTCCGCAAGCGAACCTTTCCGCAACTGCCGCACGTTTGTTTCTTTCTCTCCCGTGCGGAAGTGGAAGAATTCCAGAAGGAACGCCTGCATGCTCTCAATCACCTGCTCCGTATCAAGAGAGCCCGGGAAGCGCAAAGCCTCCTCCATCTTCTTTTCTCTTGCCGAAAGAAGCGGCATTTTACGTCCGGTCACCAGCGCCCAGCGGGCCTGCTGCTCGTTGTAGACCAGCATGCTCTGCAGCATCATCTGCTGCCTCGAAAGCGACTGCTGAACCTTGAAGAAGTCTTCGGCGCGGCGCCTCCGCAGCTGTGACAGAATCGGCCTTGTCGGAAGCTCCTTCTCGTACACGCAGTTCTCAAGACCCAGCCAGAGAAGCGCGTCGTATTCGTCTGTTTTGCTGCCGCGGCTGTAGCTGTAGAAGAAATCGCTGATTTTCGGAAGGTCCAGCCACTTATCTACAAGCCCGATGACCATGTTGAAGTAGAAATCCGGCTTCCCGTTCGGATAGAACGCCATGAACGGCGTCTCGAAATCATAACGCCCCGCGGCATTCCATATTATATTGAGCGCGCGGCGCTGTGCGCCGCTGTAATGCCTCTTGATCATTGCGCAAAAACATCACCCTTCGTCAGGCTGTCCGGTACGCGCGCCGAGATCACATCGTGGATCAGGCTGCGTTCATAGGCATCAAATGTTTTATTTGTAATACACATATCGAGCGCGTCGCCGCTCGTAAGTCCCTTGTCGATCAGTCCGATTGCGTCGAGAAGACCGCGCAGGTCCAGTGCTCTGTCGGAAATCTCGCTGTTCTGCGCCTTATTCGCCAGTTCATAGAAGAGCCGTACAAACTGTCCGCAGATCTGGTCCCGCATCGAAGGAAACCTTCTCTTCAAAAGCTTTGTCAGGTCTTCATCGGAAATGAGCGGCATATCCAGCACCGCAAAACGCGACGTCAGTGCCTCATTCAGCTCCCGCGTACCGGCATATCCGTAATTCATTGTCCCGATAAAACGTGTTTCCGGGCGCACGACAATTTTGTCATATCCGGGCACATCGATCACATGCCGGAAGTCCAGCGTCGAATGCAGAACAGCAAGTGCCTCGTTCTTCGCCATATTGATTTCATCCAGGACACCGAAGCCGCCGTTCACTGCACAAAGGTACACCGGTCCCGGGCGGAAAACCACCTTCTCACCGTTGAATGTATCGGTGCCGATCAGATAAGCCGCGTCTGCATTGATATGGAACGAAACATTCCACAGAGGGCGGGCAAAAACAGCGCAGAGGTTCTCGGCAAGCACATTCTTGCCGGTGGCCTTCGGCCCCGCAAGCAGCAGGTTCTCCCCTGCAAGAAGTGCCGCCAGTGCCTTTTTCCAGACATCTTTGCCATAATAAAACAGCTCCGGAGACGGTATCCTTGTCTGCAGTTCTTCGTCCGCGTTGTACTTTTTGCGGAAAGCCTTCACGCCCTCGATCAGCTGACTGTCAATGCCTTCTTCCGAAAGAAAGGCAAGAATCGCATCATCCATTATTCACACCACCTTTATCCTTCATCCGTTTACCTGTAGTCCATAACGAGGAACATCGGCTTCACGGCAACAACTTCTTCGTATTCCTGCTGCGATACTTTAACAGTATTGTTCAGGGCTTTCAGATCATTCTTAACCGTTTCGAGCGCTTCCTGCGCTGTCTTCGCTCTCCCCTCGCGGATCACACGGATCATTCTGTCAAGCACAACCGGGTGCGCGTACTGGGCAGGCACCGGAAAGTTCCGATCAGATCCGATATATTCCGATACTTTGGAAAGGATCGCGTCCCAGTCTCTCTGCGCGGCTTTTCTGTTGTTGGTTCTTGAAGGAAGCACACCGCTTGCCAACAGTAAAAACAGAAAGGCCGTCGCAAACATGATTGCATACAGACCCGTGTCACGCTCTCCGGAAGCGATCTTATAAATGCCAAACGCCAGTGCCGCAATCGAAATCGCAAGGATGAACGCGGCGGCTGCCTTGATCGATGTTTTGCGGCCGTCAATCGCGCGCTTTCTTCTTGCCGCTCCGGCAAGCGCATCGGACAGCTGCGGCTTGCGCTCCAGATACTCTCTGGCATGCCGCAGCGACCGGATCGTTTCTTCCGCTTCCACCGGCAGATCTCTGATGTATCTTGCTTGCTCCGCCGCTTTCGCGGCAGCCAGTTTTTCGTCGGCTTTACGGCTGTGCGTTTTGATCTCCGGGTGTTTTCTCTCGATTTCGCGCAGAAGCTCGTCGACCTGCTCTTCAAATTTGAAATTGCATTGTTTTTCCAGACCGTTCGAAAATTCCACAACCAGATATGCCATGGACGCGAAGATGCCCTTGCCTGTGTAACCGCCCCTGCTCATCGCAATCCTTTTGTAGACTCTGCGGACATCGCCGTAGAGGACATAATAGCGGCGGTCAAGATAAAAGCTGTTCAGATACATCGCCTTCTCGCCGAGTCCGCAGGGACCGATTTTGCGGCAGCTCTTCTTGTCCTGCGCGAGCGTCCCGGGGTCCAGCTTCTGATTTCCTAATGGTTTGGGTGCAAAAATCATATTTAATACCAGCTCTCTGTAAAATTCATATCCACTGCGCAAAGTAACCGTAAATGCGCAAAGAGGTGGGATCCAGAAATCCCGGGTCCCACCTGCTTTCAGGTCAGGTCCTGTAAGGTCTGACCCGTGTGTTCAGTTGTAAAAATGCTTATGCAGCAGCTTCTGCCTTCTTGGCTGCCCGAAGGAACAGTGCAAGGAACAGGACGATGAAGAAAATACCTGCCGGGTAAGCAACCGCCGTATTGAGACGGAAGAACTTGATGAGACCAAGGCATTCCGGAGCCATCATGAAGTAGGTTGTAGAAACGCCGGTCATGAACATTGCGGGCAGAGCCGCAATCCAGTAGTTCTTCTTCTCCTTCGCGAGATACATAGCTGCGGACCACAGAACGATCATAGCCAGCGTCTGGTTTGTCCAGGAGAAATATCTCCAGATGACTGCATAGGACAGGAAACCAAGTGTATTGCCGAAGCCGAGGAACGCGCCGACACCCAGAACCGGGATGCAGAGCTTGAGTCTGTTCGCGTACGATTCCTGATCAATCTTGAACCAGTCGGCAAGCGTAAGTCTTGCGGAACGGAACGAAGTGTCGCCGGAAGTAATCGGGCAGGCAATAACACCGAGCATTGCAAGAACAACGCCGACAGAGCCCATGGTCTTGACGCAGACATCGTAGATTGCTGCAGACTGGCCGGCTGCCAGAGCTTCCTTCAGGCCCGTATTCAGACCGCCTTCTACTGCATACAGAGAGCAGCCGGCTGCCGCCCATACAAGGGCGATAATGCCTTCTGCAACCATGGCGCCATAGAATACGAAGTGTCCCTGTCTCTCACTCTTAAGGCATCTTGCCATCAGCGGAGACTGTGTGGAATGGAAGCCGGAGCACGCACCGCAGGCAACCGTGATGAACATGAAGCTCCATACCGGAGTTCCGTCCGGATGCATGCTGCGGAAGTTTGCGAACAGTTCCGGCGTATGGTAACCGTTCAGCGGCATTCCGATCGCGACACCGATTGCCATCGCGATCAGGCAGAAACCGAAAATCGGGTAAATCTTACCGATGATCTTGTCGATCGAAATGAACGTTGCGATGAAGTAGTAGCAGAGGATAATGGCAAGCCATGTCGTCGTTGTCGCGAACGGTCCGGTAACGCCCTTATTCTTGAGCAGCTGTACGAGAAGGCCTGCAGGGCCAACCGCGAAAACAGTACCTACCATAATCAGCAGTACAACCGAAAAGACTCTCATAACTGTCTTCATGGTGTCGCCAAGATAGATACCGGTAACCTCGGAGATGGATGCGCCGTTGTTTCTCTCGGAAAGCATGCCGGAGAAATAATCGTGAACCGCGCCGCAGAACGTTGTGCCGAATGTGATCCACAGGAATACGATGGGTCCCCACAGAGCACCCTGCATGGCACCAAAGATCGGGCCAAGGCCGGCGATGTTCAGCAGCTGAACCAGGAACAGCTTCCACTGCGGCATAACAACGTAGTCAACGCCATCGTTGATCGCAACGGCCGGTGTCTCACGATCATCGGGGCCGAAGGTGCTGTCAACGAATTTGCCGTAGGTGAAGTATCCAATGATTAGAATAGCTAAACAGATTAAGAAACTGATCATTATGATCACCCCCTGCATAATAATAGTGTAAGGCAGTGCTGTTCTCCTCCGCCCGGTAATATGCTGTTTTACCAGGCGCAGTCAGACCGCTGTCTGCCCGTTACAACAATTATATTAATGCTCTTCGGAAACGATTTCTACGATCAGAGTTTACGAATATTTTAGAATTCCTTTATACAAAATGCATATAATTTATACTTTTTTTGTATGATGGATCATATTCCTCCTGTATAAATTCACTTCAGTATGCTTTTATTACTTTTCCCTGTTACTTTTGTTTTTCATACAAGATAAATCCATCATTGCTGAATACCTGCTGATACATCTGTGAGGCATTTACATATTGATAACATTTTGTCTGATCATCCCACGTACTTAATAGTACATAATCTGCTTTATCCAGATGATCTGTATCATCAAGCCCCCAGAAATAACTATTGACTCCGGTACTCCAATATAGCACCCTTGGTTTAAAGAAATACACCACGTCTTCCTTATCCAGATTCGAATCAATATACTGATATAATTCCTCCGCCGTTTCTGACTCCGCCTCGTCGAGCCGATAGCCGCGGAATCTTGTAGAATATATACCGCAAAGCGATTGCGCTGACACCAGAATAAGAACGGTCAGTATAGCAGCGTCAACAATAACAGGCCCTGCCTTATCTCGAAGTCTGCGAACAGCGTAAGATGCAAAAAGAAGCATCAGCGGATAAAAAGAATAGGTGAAACCATATCGATAATAGTTGTAAAACAGGAGCATCAGGAGCATCAGCAGCATACCGCAAACATAGAAAGCAAAGAACATTTCCTCTTTCCACTTCATCAGCATGCCGGCAGCTGAAAGGAGTAGAAATACTGCTTCACTCCCATCAGAAAACGGCCGGATGAGAACGTAAAATAGCTCTTATATGTACCACCGGATTTCATCAGCAAAGTGTCGCAAACCTCCTTGCAGATAATAAACGAGGCATAAGGGACCAATTGAATCCACCAATTTCTGCTTTTAAAAAATCTTTTTCGGAATACACGCAGAATGTCATAAGCTGCAAGAGCCAGAATAATGCCCTCGCAAAGTGTCTTGGTAAGCATGGCCGCTGCGGCTGCCGCACCTGTACCTGCCGCCAGAAGCAGTACCCTCCGTATCTTTTCAACGGAAACTGAAACTGAAGTCTTACGTTCATATAAATATCGGTCCGCCAGACAGAGTGCTGCCATCGACCAGAAGAACCCCGGAATATCAGCATCTGCCGCATTTACATTGCAAAGGAATTGATAACTGCCTGTTACAAACAGTGATAGTGCAAAGGCTCTGGCATTTGTCATTCGCCTCATGAAAATCTGGATCATAAACAGCGAACCGGCGGCAAGCAATACTACCTCATAAACTTTAACAACAATTACCGGAAAGCCATGGAAAATCATATAGACAGGAGCCAGCATGATTGACCACATCCACGGGTATACATCCGAGCCGATTCCATCGCAGGAATTATCAATGATAAAACTGTTCTTGCGGAACCATTCCGGAATTGTTCCGGTCACAAGCGCTCTGGCCTGCGCATAGTACTGACTGTAATCTCCTCCCCAGCTTTTTCCCGGATAGATCATAAGCAAGCCTGCTACAAGTGTTATGAGGAAAAGAAGAAGCGACACCTTCCATTTTCTGCAGGTATTCAGCTTCCCAGCCTGCCTGTAGAATAGGCTCCGAAACCGTTTGGAAAAGATAAAAGTCAGGCAAAACAGACAAAGCACCGCATATCACCGTGTTCTGTAGAGATTCATAAAGAAATAATCCATTATTTATTTTCTCCTGTAAGAAAACCTATTGATACCTTGTCTGCGCAGTTCTACAGTCATTTCTACCATCAGCAGCGCAAAAAAGAGCTGCCGCTCCACTACTTTATCATGGAAACGGCAGCCCTGCCAGTCTTCTCAGTTTTTCCGTCTGTAAGTATTGCTATGTTATCTCTCTACAATTGCCGCGCAGCCCATACCACCGCCGACGCAAAGTGTAGCAAGACCCTTGTGCGAATCTCTCTTCTGCATCTCATACAGAAGCGTTACAAGAATACGTGCGCCCGAGCAGCCTACCGGATGTCCGAGAGCTACACCGCCGCCATTGACATTCAGCTTGTCGTTCTCGAAGCCAAGTTCCTTCGCAACCGCGACGGACTGCGCCGCGAACGCCTCGTTCGCTTCGTACAGATCGAAGTCCTCAATCTTATATCCGGTCTTCGCCATGACCTTTCTGGTTGCGTAAACCGGTCCGATGCCCATGATCGCGGGATCGCAGCCGGCAAGCTCGCCGCCGATCCATGTTGCCATCGGCGTAACGCCGAGTTCTATCGCCTTTTCTTCGCTCATCACGATCATCGCAGCCGCGCCGTCATTGATACCGGACGCATTGCCGGCAGTAACTACGCCGCCTTCCTTGAACGCGGGTTTAAGCTTTGCAAGTGTCTCTACGGTTGTTCCGGGTCTGTTGCCCTCATCTGTATCAAATACGATGGTACCCTTCTTCGTCTTGATTTCAACAGGAACAATCTCATCCTTGAAGCGGCCGGAGGTAATGGCCTTCTCCGCCTTCTGCTGAGACCATGCAGCGAACTCATCCAGTTCTTCTCTTGTCAGATGCCACTTCTCGGCGATGTTCTCGGCTGTGATACCCATATGATAGCCGTAGAAAGCATCGGTCAAAGCGTCGCGGATCATCGCGTCGTCCAGCTTTCCGGCGTTCATTCTGTAGCCGAATCTGGCCTTGTAAAGAAGATAAGGTGCAGCGTCCATGTTCTCCATGCCGCCTGCGACGATAATATCTGCATCGCCGTTCTGAATCAGCTTGGCTGCAAGGTTTACACAGTGAAGTCCGGAGCCGCAGAGAACATTGATTGTCGTCGCGGGAACCTCAACCGGAATGCCGGCATTGACCGCTGCCTGTCTTGCAGGGTTCTGTCCGTTGCCTGCCTGAATAACATTGCCCATGTAGACTTCGTCAACCATCTCGGGCTTAACGCCTGCACGCTTTAAAGCTTCCCGGATAACAATCTCGCCAAGCTTTGTAGCCGGAACATCCTTCAAGGATCCGCCGAACTTGCCGATTGCCGTTCTGCATGCGCCCGCGATAACAACTTTTCTCTTTGCCATATTCCATTCCTCCATAACTATATGATGCATATTGCTATGAGTCATCTTACATAACATCTATTATAAGACTTTGTCAAAAAAATATCGAGCCTTATAATGATATTTATTTAACAATGTTTTGTCCGTACTTTTGTGCAAATTTCAGCCGGAGAAAAAACTGTGCGGCGGCCTGCTCATATAGAAGCGTCATTCTGTGTCTTCTTCGCAAAAATCTCACGAAGCGATGTGGTATACGGCGCTCTGGCGACGCCGTACTCTGTGACAATGCCCGTGATCAGCGTATGATCCGTCACATCAAACGCCGGATTGTAGACTTTGATTCCTTCCGGCGCCATCCGTTTCTCATACCACATTTCCGTGACCTCCTCCGGCTTTCTCTGCTCGATCGGAATTTCATCGCCGGTCTGCAGCGACATATCGATCGTAGAGGTCGGCGCGCAGACGTAGAACGGAACGCCATAATACTTCGCGGCAAGTGCGAGGAGACTCGTTCCGATCTTGTTGGCGGCATCGCCGTTGGAAGCAACGCGGTCGCAGCCGACAAAAACGGCCTGCACCTTACCGGTCTTCATCAAAGAGGCAGACATATTATCACATTCCAGAGTGACATCCATTCCGGCGCTCGAGAGCTCGAACGCGGTCAGCCGTGCGCCCTGCAGGAGCGGTCTTGTCTCATCGCAGTAAATATGGAAATTGTACCCCCGCTCATGTCCGAGATACATCGGCGCAGTCGCCGTACCGTAGCGGATCGTTGCGAGCTGCCCCGCATTACAGTGCGTCAGAAGGCCGTCCCCGGGCTTTACAAGCGCAAGCCCGTTTTCGCCGATCCGGCGGCATACTTCGACGTCTTCGTTGCGGATTGCCACACATTCTTCATGCAGCCGTTCAACGATTTCCCGCATTGTCAGCCTGTCATTTTCTCCACACGAGAGGAAAACCTTTTCCATCCGGCAGAGCGCCCACGAAAGATTGACGGCGGTAGGGCGGGAAGAATTCAGATAATCTTTGTTTTTCTCGAATGCAGCTCGCAGGGCAGCGAAGTTCTCCGCCCTGTTCTCCCGCGTATCTTCCTTCGGAAGCCCGGTTTCTTTTGTCAGAAGATAGATTGCAAATCCCGCGAAAACACCAATCGCCGGCGCGCCCCGCACCTGGAGGAGGTAAATCGCGTCCCAGAACTGTTTTGCCGTTTCCAGCTCAATACATTCGATTCTGCCCGGAAGCTGCGTCTGGTCGATGATGCGGATTTTATTCACATCGTCCAGCAGCTCCGCGGTTTCATAGTCGAGAATTGTTTTACCCATAAATACTCCTTGTTCTAATCGTATACATTGCTTCCGCATCCGGGCAGCCGCCTCACATGGTAATGTCCGCGTATTCGCCCTGATCCGCGCGCAGAAGATCATCCGGTGAAAGCTCGATCTGGCAGCCGATCTTTCCGCCGCTGACATAAATCCTGTCCTGCTTCGCGGCCGAACTGTCGACCCTCGTGACAAACTGCTTCTTCATACCGATCGAAGTGCAGCCTCCGCGGACGTACCCGGTCAGGCCGAACAGATCCTTGACATGGATCATTTCGACCGACTTCACGCCGACCGAACGGGCGCATGCCTTGAGGTCAAGTTCCTTTTCAATCGGAATCACAAAAACATAGTGGTTTTTGTCATTTCCCACCGTAACCAGTGTTTTGAAGACTTTTTCGTGCGGAAGCCCCAGCTTGTCTGCCGTCTGGATGCCGTCCACAAACTCGCCGGCCTCATACGACATGTGTGTGTACGGAATTTTCAGCCGGTCGAGAATCCGCATCGCGTTTGTTTTGACTTCCTTCTCTTTTCTGGACATTTTCTGCCTTTCCTTTCAAACTGCGCAGCCGGTCAATCAGGTACGGCAGCGCCTCTTCGAAATTAACACCGTACCAGTTATGATGCTCATCCGCCATCGTGGCCCGGACGCAGGCCAGCGTATAGTCAACTGCCAGCCGGACAGCATTGCTCAGCGAAAATCCATTCATCAGGCCGCCGAGCGTTACGCTCGCGAAGATGTCACCGGTTCCGTGAAAAACAACCGGCAGCTTCTCATTAACATAAGCTCGGAATTCATCTTTATCCCGGTCATAGGTCAGCGCGCCGATTTCGCCCCTGCCGTAGGAAAAGCCGGTCAGGATCACATTCTTTGCCCCCTGATCCGCCAGCCTCTTCACGATGTCTCTGCAGTAAAGCTCGTCTCCGCCTTCGCGGTAAGGTGTCCCGGTCATGATGCAGGCCTCCGTCAGATTCGGAGCGATCACATCCGCGTGACTGCAGAGTTTTTGCATGGCGGCGGCGAATTGATCGGTAAATCCTTTATATAAAGAGCCGCCGTCGGCCATCGCCGGGTCCACAAAAAGAAGCGCGGACGGCTCTGTAAACTCTTTCTGCAGCTTCCGGACGAGTTCGATCTGCCGGATGGACCCCAGATATCCGGAATAGACTGCCTCGAACTGAAATTTCTGCTGCTTCCATACCTCCAGGATTTTCGGGATTTCATCGGTCAGATCATGAAACGTAAAACTGCTGAACGCGGTATGATTCGATAAAACAGCAGTCGGAAGCACCGCCGTTTCCATTCCCATGGCTGAGAGGATCGGCAGGGCTGTCGTAAGGGAACATTTGCCGACGCAGGAAATGTCCTGAATGGTGACGATTCTCTTCATTCTCGTTTGTCCTCCGGCCTTGCTTTTTTGTTACGCTGCCTTACAGTATCCACCATGTCAGGGCAGATGTCAAAGGCTGGCGGCGCCTCTCCAACGGGCGGCGTCCTCGTGTTCGCCGCTCTGCCTTTCGAGATGACACGCGCTGCAGAAGGCTGCCCGCTGTGCGCAAAAAAACTGCTGTCCGAAACCGATCGCCCGGACAGCAGTCTGTGATAAAAGTATTCAGCCAGATATTACGCGTTCTTCTTCGCGTCCACAGCAGCCTTCAGCTTCTGCGTAAGCAGCGGAACGACCTTGTTCAGATCGCCTACGATACCATAATCGGCAACATCGAAGATCGGAGCGTTCTCATCCTTGTTGATCGCAATGATGATGTCGGAATCTTCCATACCTGCTACGTGCTGGATCGCGCCGGAAATACCGATTGCGAAGTAAACATGCGGACGAACTGTTTTGCCGGTCTGGCCGACCTGCATATCCTTCGGCATCCAGCCTGCGTCAACAACAGCACGGGAGCAGGATACAGTCGCGTTCAGAACCGAAGCGAGATCCTCCAGGAGCTTGAAGTTCTCGGGGCTGCCGACACCACGGCCGCCGGAAACCAGAATCTTGGCTGCCTGAATATCCGCTACCGTCGAAACTTCCTTAACGATCTTCAGAATCTCGGTGTAGCAGCTGTTCGGTGTCAGATCCGGATGGAAAGCGATCTTCTCTGCCTTATGTGCTCTGTCCGGAGCTTTCTTCTGCATAACGCCGGGACGGACGGTTGCCATCTGCGGTCTGTAATCCGGGCAGGCAATTGTTGCGATCGTGTTGCCGCCGAAAGCGGGACGGGTCATCAGGAGCTGTTTGTGCTTCTGCTCCGCCTCGTGTCCGGGAACAGCGATCAGCGGGAAATCACCGATTTCAAGCTTTGTGCAGTCTGCGGTCAGACCTGTATGGATCTTCGCGGAAACGCGGGGGCCGAGGTCACGGCCGATCGCTGTTGCGCCGACCAGCAGGATTTCGGGTTTGAACTTCTCTACGATCGCCTGAACAGCATCGGCATAGGGTTCTGTTCTGTAATCCTTGAGTTCGGGATCATCTACAACGATGACCTTATCCGCGCCATACGCGCCGAGTTCATCTACAAGGTCATCACCAAGGCCGGAGCCAAGCAGAATGGCCGTTACTTCCTTATCGTCAAGATCATTTGCAAGATCTCTCGCCTTGCCCAGAAGCTCCAGCGCGATGGGGCTGAGTTTGTTATCCACCTGCTGGGCAAAGATATATACTCCCTTATATTCTTCTAAAGCCATTGCTGTTTCCTCCTTAGATAACATGCTTCTCATCGAGCACATTTACGATATAATCTGCCGCCTCATCCGGAGTCTCCGGAACGACCTTGACACCTTTGCCCTTGGCAACTTTATCTGAAGCCTTGGCAATCAGCGTAGGAGAACCTGCTTTGCCGAGGTTGGAATCCTCAACATCCTTCAGATCCTTTCTTCCCCAGACCGTAACTTCCTTCTTGAAAGCGTCAAAAATTCCGCCGGGCGTCATATATCTGGGCTTGTTGAGCTCGGACATGCATGTAACAAGGCAGGGCATCTTCGCCTTGACAATGTGATATCCATCATCATACTGACGCTTAACCGTGATGGTCTTCTCCGCTTCATCAACAGAAATCTCCTGCGCGTAGGAAATCAGCGGCAGGTGCAGGTGCTCGGAAATCTGCGGGCCAACCTGTGCGGTATCGCCGTCGATAGCCTGACGTCCGGTAAAGATCAGATCGTAATCAAGGTTTCTGAGAGCGCCCGCGATCGTCTGGGATGTTGCCCAGGTGTCCGCGCCGCCGAGAACTCTGTCTGTTACGAGGATGCCGTTGTCCGCGCCCATCGCCATTGCCTCGCGAAGAACCGCGTCTGCCTTGGGAAGTCCCATCGTCAAAACAGTGACCTCCGCGCCAAACTGATCCTTCAGCTTCAGAGCTGCTTCCAGCGCTGCCTTGTCATCCGGATTCATGATGGCGAGCATGGCGCCTCTGTCGAGCGTTCCATCGGGTTTAAATTTAACGCCGCCCTTTGTATCAGGGACCTGCTTAATGCATACTACTACTTTCATGTTCTGCTCCTCTCCTTGTCACGGCACATTACTTTAACAGCGCGCCGGAAATAACCATGCGCTGAACTTCCGAAGTTCCTTCGTAGATCTCCGTGATCTTCGCGTCACGCATCATACGCTCGACTTCGTACTCTCTGATGTAGCCATAGCCGCCCATCAGCTGTACGCATTTTGTGGTTACGTCCATTGCCGTCTCTGCCGCGAAAAGTTTTGCCTTTGCAGCTTCAACAGAATATCTGTCCTTTGTCTTCTTGGCTTCCGCAGCCTTGTAAACAAGGAGCTGTGCAGCTTCGATCTCTGTAGCGAGATTTGCGAGCTGGAACTGTGTGTTCTGGAATGCGGAAAGGGATCTGCCGAACTGTTTTCTCTCTTTAACATAAGCGAGCGTTCTGTCAAAAGCACCTTCCGCAAGGCCAAGAGCCTGCGCGGCAATACCGATACGGCCGCCGTCCAGTGTGTGCATGGCAATCGGGAAGCCCTTTCCTCTCGGTCCGAGCTGATTTTCTGCGGGGATCTTGCAGTCCTGGAAAATCAGTTCATAGGTAGAGGAGCCGCGGATACCCATCTTGTTCTCTTTCGTTCCGAAGGTAAAACCGGGTGTATCCTTTTCAACGATAAAAGCAGTGAACTTCTTCTGCTTCCTGCCCTTCTTGTCTTCTACGATGTCCGTATAAGCAATGATGATATAAACATCCGCTTCCTTGCCGTTTGTGATGAAGCACTTGGAGCCGTTCAGTGTCCAGTAGGTTCCGTCTTCGGAAAGGACTGCCTTAGTCTGTACACCCTGCGCGTCCGTGCCGGCGCCGGGTTCTGTCAGACCGAAAGCGCCGAGCTTCCTGCCTGCTGCCAGATCAGGGATGTATTTCTTCTTCTGTTCTTCGCTGCCAAAGGTCATGATCGGATCCATGCACAGAGATGTGTGCGCGGATACGATAACGGCCGTCGTGCCGCAGACTTTTGCGAGCTCTTCGATGCACATAACATATGTCAGAGGATCGCAGCCCTGGCCGCCGTATTCCTTCGGAATCGGAATGCCGAGGAAGCCGCTCTTCGCCATTTTCTCAACAGTTTCCCTCGGGAATTTCTCGGTCTCATCGACTTCGATCGCAAGAGGCTTTACTTCTGTTTCAGCGAAATCCCTGAACAGGGATCTTGCCATTTCATGTTCCTGGCTTAACTGAAAGTCCATCGTTAAATCTCCTTTGGTTTGTATTGCAGATTATCCCGGCGGACCACACTGCGCGGCGGCCTGCGCCGGGGATAATTGTAGAAGCTGATCAGAGCTGGTCTACCGGTGTCTTGGTGTGATCAGCATTGTAAACATAGAAGCCGCGGCCGGTCTTTACGCCGAGGTGCTTCGCTCTTACCATCTTGCGGAGCAGCGGGCTTGCCGCGTATTTATTGTCATGCGTATCATTGAACAGAACGTCCATGATCGCCAGAACGACATCCAGTCCGATATAGTCGCCGAGTTCGAGCGGTCCCATCGGATGGTTGCAGCCAAGCTTCATGGCTGTATCAATGCCTGCGATATCAGATGTGCCTGTATAGTAAACATTGATGCCTTCGTTGATCATCGGAACGAGGATACGGTTAACAACGAAGCCTGCAGCCTCATTAACCTGAACCGGAACCTTGCCGATCTGCTCGGAGATCTTCTTGACAGCGTCAATCGTCTCTGCAGGTGTGTTCGCGCCGGCAATAACTTCAACGAGCTTCATAACGGGTGCCGGGTTGAAGAAGTGCATGCCTACGATCGGCTTGGAAAGGCCCGCGCCGATTTCCGTGATCGAAAGAGAAGATGTGTTGGAAGCGAAAATGCAGTCCGGATTCTTAACGATCTCATCCTGCAGTTCGCGGAAGGTCTGCTGTTTGAGGTCCATTCTCTCAAGAACCGCTTCAACAACCAGATCCGGATCGACTGCCTGTGTGTTCAGGCCGGTCTGAACCTTTGCCAGAATCGCGTCAGCCTTCGCCTGCTCCATCTTTCCCTTCGCAACAGCTCTGTCCAGCTGCTTCTTGATCTTGCCCTTGCCGCCATCCGCGAATTCCTGCTTGATGTCGCAAAGATATACCTTCTCAACCGCATCGTTCTGGGCAAATGCCTGCGCGATACCGGAGCCCATTGTGCCGGCGCCAATAACTGCTACTTTCATTGCTGTTACCTCCATATGAAATATGTTCAAAGCTCACTTTTAAGAATTACTTATTCTGGAATGCCACGTGCTTAACCTTCTTCGGATCGTCCTTCTTGCGGAGGAAGTTCGCCATGCCTTCCTTCTGGTCCTCGCTCTCGAAGCAGTCGCCGAAATACTTCTCTTCCAGCGCGACACCTTCGCTGATGGAAACCTGGCAGCCTTCATTGATTGCCTTCTTGCAATTACGAACCGCGATCGGAGCGTTGCCTGCAATCGTAGCAGCAAGCTTCTTCGCCGCGGGAAGCAGTTCCTCCTGTGTGTAGACCGCGTTTACAAGGCCGATTCTGTAAGCTTCATCCGCCTTGATGTTGCGTGCCGTATATACGAGCTGTTTTGCCATGCCCATGCCGACAAGGCGTGCCAGTCTCTGCGTGCCGCCGAAGCCGGGTGTGATTCCAAGTCCGACTTCCGGCTGGCCGAAGACCGCGTTGTCCGAGCAGAGGCGGATATCGCAGGCCATCGAAATCTCATTGCCGCCGCCAAGTGCGAAGCCGTTGATTGCCGCGATAACAGGAATCGGGAAGGATTCGATCTCAAGAAACAGATCATTTCCCTTCTTGCCAAAAGCAGTGCCTTCCGCCTTTGTCAGTGTAGACATTTCTCCGATGTCCGCGCCCGCAACGAACGACTTGTCGCCTGCGCCCGTTAAAACAAGGCAGCGGACCGTCTCCAGATCCACGCCGTCAAAGGCCTTCTTCAGGTCATCCAGCACTTCCGAGTTCAGCGCATTTAACGCCTTCGGGCGATTGATCGTGATCACGCCAACCGCGCCTTCTACTTCATAATCAACATAACCCATGCTCATACCTCCAACACAAGACATCTTAGTCTTCGTATCTCTCAACGACCGTCGCGCAGCCCATGCCGCCGCCGATGCACAGTGTCGCAAGACCCCTCTTGGAATTTCTCTTCTGCATCTCATACAGCAGTGTTGTCAGAATTCTCGCGCCGGACGCTCCGACCGGATGTCCGATTGCAATCGCGCCGCCGTTGACATTCAGCTTGTCCATATCGAAGTGAAGTTCTTTGCCTACCGCAACGGACTGCGCCGCAAATGCCTCGTTTGCCTCATACAGATCGAAGTCGTCAATCGTGAGGCCGGTCTTCGCAAGAACCTTCTTCGTTGCCGCTACCGGGCCGACACCCATGATCGAAGGATCAACGCCGCCAAGCGCTCCTGCAACCCAGACTGCCATCGGCTTTACGCCAAGCTCTTTGGCCTTCTTCTCGGACATAACAACGATCGCAGATGCGCCATCGTTGATGCCGGATGCGTTGCCTGCGGTCGTTACGCCGCCTTCGTTAATCGGGCGGAGCTTCGCGATATCCGCTGCTGTCTGCGGTCCGCGGGGGCCTTCGTCAGTATCGAAGATCACGGTCTGCTTCTTCTGCTTGACCTCTACAGGAACGATCTCGTCCTTGAACTTGCCCTCTTCCATTGCCTTGGCCGTCTTGGTCTGCGACCATGCGGCGAACTCATCGAGTTCTTCCCTGGTGAGTCCCCACTGCTCTGCTACATTATCTGCGGTCTTGATCATGTGATAATTGTTGAAAGCATCCCAAAGCGCATCATTAACCATCGTATCAACCATGGTTGCATTGTTCATACGGTAGCCGAAACGGGCCTTGGTCAGCGCGTAAGGAGCCATGGACATGTTCTCCATACCGCCGGCAACAACAACATCAGCTTCACCCGCCCTGATGATGTCCGCTGCAAGATTAACAGCATACAAACCGGAGCCGCATACGACATTCAGTGTAACAGCCGGGCACTCAACCGGAAGTCCCGCGTTGATGGATGCCTGTCTTGCGACGTTCTGTCCCTGTGCCGCCTGAATGACGCAGCCCATGAAAACCTGATCGACATCTTCAGGTTTGATGCCGGCACGGCTGATGGCTTCCTTGATAACAATCGAGCCGAGCTTCGCTGCGGGTGTTGTGGAAAGAGCTCCTCCCATCTTTCCTACTGCCGTACGGCAAGCACTTGCAATAACAATTCTGTCTGCCATGATCATCCTCCATTATTCTGTGCGTGTTCAGATTGATGCGAAAGATTGTTAATTTTTTATCACATCAAAAGGCATTATAACATAAGAGACATGCCTTTTCAATGTAATTCACTGAAAAAACATGTCTCTTTTTCACTTTTTGGTGCAGATTGAATATACCTGCGCCGGCATTTGTACTCTATCCGATTTCAGGCTCGATCAGACCATATGTGCCGCCTTTTCTCTTATAGACAACATTGATCTGTTCGGTTTCCGCATTGCAGAAAACATAAAAGCTGTGTCCCAGAAGCTCCATCTGCACGCAGGCATCTTCCGGATACATCGGCTTCATGTCAAACTGCTTGTGCCGTTCGATATGAATCGTCTCCTCTTCCATGTAATCATGGTCGATGAATTCCTTCCGGAATCCGCCGTCCTGATGCTTGTCGATAATCTTGGTCTTATATTTCTTGATCTGTCTCTCAATGACCTCCACCGCAAGATCAAGTGAAACATACATATCATTACTGGACTGTTCCGAACGGATGATACCTCCCTTCACCGGTATCGTGATTTCAATCTTGTGACGGTCCTTCTTCACTTCCAAAGTCACATGCGCCTCGGTTTCCGGCGCGAAGAAGCGGTCAAGCTTGCCAATCTTCTCCTTGATTGCAGAATCCAGAGCGGGTGTAACTTCCATATTCTTGCCGACAATCACAAATTTCATATGCTGCTCCTATTCTATGCTGCGGGTTGATCCTGCTGCCAAGCCGGCGTGCGACTTCTGCGGGCGTTCCGCGGCATGCAAGTTATTGACCTTTGACAGGTCAACCTAAGTATAGCATACCCCGCGGGATTCCGTCCGCTCAAAGATACCGCGTCATTTTTGTGCAAAAGAGAGTCGCGTTGCCCGCAGCTCGCGATTGCCTGCTCAATACAACATGGGCGCTGCCTCCTGTTTTGCATAGATTTTCACAAGACAAAACAAAAATTCTCCCCCGTATTGCCTGAAATTCACCGATTTCCATGCAATACGGGGGAGACCATGAAATTTGTCTTGAATTTTCTATGCAGCAGAGCAGATTCGCACTCTGTTGCATGAGTGCCGGCTGCGCAGCGTCTGCAGATATCAGAAGATTCTGCGGATCGCCGCAATCTGGCGGTAGGTTGCGCTGCCGGTTGTAATCCCGGTTCTCGGGTTGGACGCATGCACAATCTGACCGTTTCCGATATAGATACCTACATGGCCGTAATAGCAGATCAGATCGCCGGGCTGTGCTTCCGCAAGGCTCAAAACCGCGGTGCCACAGGATCTCTGTGCGCCGTCATAATGCGGCAGGCTTACGCCGAAGTGCGAGTAAACCGACATTGTAAATCCGGAGCAGTCTGTTCCGTTTGTAAGACTGGACCCGCCCCACACATACGGATTGCCGATAAACTGCATCGCGTAGTTGACAACTGCCTGTCCCTGCGAAGATCCGGAAGTGCTGCCGGATGATTTCGAGGAAGCTGTGCTGCCCGAGGATTTCGTACTTCCAGACGCGGAAGACTTCTGGGAAGTGCTCTTCTGTTTCGCTTCCTTCTCGGCTTTCTCTTTGGCTTCCTTCTCTTCCTGCTCTTTGCGTTCCGTTTCTATAGAAACAGCTTCGGGATATATCTGCTCCACATCCGCAAAGTCAGCGGAGATATATCCTTCACCGTCCGCTGTATTGACCTTATACCAGCCGTTTTCTTCCTTGATGATATCCAGCTGTTCTCCCTTACCAATCAGGGAAATAACATCCGACTCCGGATCGGCTGCGGCACGTACGCGAAGCGTTGTCGTTGTAACAGTCGCCTGCTTCTTGCTGACATTGTCAGCGATTTCCTGCGCCTTGCTGCCTTCGGCTACATAATCTTTCTTGACGTATCCTGTAACATCGCCGGACTTGATCTTGATCCAGCCGTTTTCATCGGCTTCCGCAAGAATCTCGCCGACGGAATTCGAGTAAAGCTTTCCTAAAATTTCACTGTCCTGACTGGCTTCCTTACGAATATAGACAAAATCGGAAGCAGTGGACGCTACCAGCGTGGAGCCTTCGGAAGCGTTTTTCTGCGAACTTGCTGTATCTGCGGAATTATTCGCAGAAGATGCCGTATTGCTTTGTGAAGCCGCCTCAGTGCTGTCTGAGGAAGCGTCGTCTGATGCCTGCGCTGCATTCGCGCTGTCATCCGTCTTTGCAGAATTGCCGGATGTGGTATTGTCAGAAGCTGCATCTTCCTCTTTCATCGAAGGAGCTGCGGCCGCAGCTACGATTGCCTCGTTCTCCGTTACCTCTCCCTTTATTCCGCTTTCTGTGGAAGTCTCCGCCTGCCGGACAGCCTGATGCTCCTTTTCCTGCACGGGCGTCAAGGTAGTTTCCATGATACCATCTGCTGCAGTGTTAGAAGCGGATGCAGCATCTGTATTCTCTCCGGAAGCCGTATTTGTATCTTCCTGCGTCTCAGAAGACGCGGTATCGGATTTCTCAATGGCCGTTTCCGTTCTGGAAGCCGTCATCTTGACAGCCGTCAGCATGGAAGCGCCGACCGGTTTCAGAACGTCCTGCGCTGTTATGCCTGATGCCTCTGCCGAAGTCTTACCGGTCGACTTGACGCGCTCCAGAGCATCAACTTTCGTCCTGACATCGCTGAGCGAAACCTTCTTCGCCGAAAGAGCGTAGCTCACGCCCGCGCTCGGAAGAGAAACACGGCTCGTCCATACAGACGCCTTCACGCTTGCCGGCATTCCCATCAGGGACAGTGCAGTCATCCCGGCTGCCAGATAAACCATTGCCTTTTTACTGTTCAATATAACCCTCCGAATGTTCTTGTAACACGCCGCGTCGCAGCGGCGTACTCTTTACGATTTGTTACAAAAATATTACAAAGACCATCATAGCAGTTGCTGCGTTTCATGTCAACGAAAGGTATTGTGAAAATCGCTTAACCCATTCCCGGCCTTCAATATGATGTCGCCGCGCAGACACAATAGATATTGATTTTGTTTTGCATCCTGCTGTTAAAGAAAATCCGGTCTCCGGCGTGCGAATAAATCGGATGCGGATGCGCATCCTGTCCAAGCCAGTCGGAGTCATGGCGGCACAGGGGAATCCAGTTTAGTCTGCCGTCCGGCCAGTCGGGAACAACCTTGCAGATATAAGCGCCGTCCTTGCGGTGCGGGTCGGGTCCGTTGTCAGTGGAGTTTTCGCGTTCGATGACCTTCTCGCCCGGCATGCGGTAATACCCGTCGCAGGTAAGATTTCCCTCGTGATCCATCAGGAAATGCCCGTAAGCCGTATATTCGTCCGGCAGTGCGATTTCCTCATAGGATACAACGCCGAAGCCGTCCGGCAAATCTTCCTGCCGGAACTTTGCGCTCTCTTCAAGCGCGGACAGGTCGATTGTGCAGCGGCCTGCCATGGCTGGCCCGTTCTCATATCCGCCGTGATAAATGATGTGCTCGCCGTCGTCCTGCCACATCTCATGGCACACCCAGTCGTTTCGGCTGCGGACAAAACCGCGCGGGTTTCCCTTGGTATCGTTCCCCTCGCTGCGCACATGGAAGTACCGGTCCGTGCGGTGGTCGTACAGATTGATTCTGCGGATGCCGCAGTCAAACGATGACCATTCGTGATTGTACATGATGATCTCGGGGTCCGTGGGGTGAAACTGCACATGCGTGATCCAGCAGCGCGGAATTTTCTTTTCATATAAGAGGCGGCCGTCTTTCGTATCATAAACGCACAGGTAGCTGCTGAGATTTTCGCTCTGCACACGCCCGTCAATATCGTAAACCGGACGTTTGTCGAGCCCGGAGCCTTCTGTATCCGGATCAAAATCCAGAATTCTGCCATCGGTCATCGGAACACAGAGGCGCGTGCCGTCGCTGCTGACATGCGTAAAAGCCGTCATGCGGCCTTCCGGCACCTGATTCAGCACGCGCAGATTCCCGTCTTTATCACAGACGCAGATATCACGGTCCTGAATGAAATATACGTTTTCCCGCAGATAGTCCAGGCAGACGCTTGCCTTGCCTAGTCCCTCATCCTGCATTCCGTCAAAATAAACATAGCTCTTAAGATACCCCTTTGTATTGCGGGAGAGCATTCTCTCCGCGCCTGTCAGGAGATTTCTCACCCAGATATTCGGATGACCATCCCGGTCAGAGATCATGTAAAGTCGCTCGTCGTCCGCTGACAGCGAGGAGCAGGTGAAATACAGCAGCTGCGAATTGCACGCGCTGTCGCAGGCTCCGCTGACCAGAATTCTTCCATGTAACTTGTTCTTCATGTGAAGTCCCTCCAATGCTGCTTCCCGTCATCTGACGGGCACATGCTATATCATACAGCATCCGCAGACGAATCGCACCGTCCGGCATCGGTTTATGATAAACTGGTTGCATGAAAATGATGCCTTTATTAAAGGGCAGCTACGGTTTCCGCCCTTTCCCTGATTCAGGTCAAAACAATCCGCTCCCCGCGGTTTCCGCGGACAACCGCCGCGCGTTTCTTCTACGCGGCCGCGGCACTGCGTTTCTCCGGCGTGAGGGCAGCTCCGCGTTTCTTCTATGCGGCAGCGGCCACGCGTTTGCCACGACCGGAGATTTTCAAAACGACGCGAGGAATCACTGCGCCGCGACGACGGTGCTGAACCTTCTGCTGCTCTCGGGGGCCGCGGGAGTGCCGCAGCCCGGCACTGCCGCGGCGCGGGCTTTGTTCCTGCGCGTTCACAGATATATCGGGAACGGACCGGTCTTCCGGCTGGCGCCAAAAGCCACGCGCCTGTTCCGCGCGGAACAGATACCGCTGACTGCAGAAGCAGTCAGCCTGCGGCAGATCCGAAGTTCTTCGGGGAGCGCCGGAATCGCGGCGTTCATCGCAGGAGAACTTCGCCGGGGCAATTACTGCGCGGTCATGGTCGAAGCCGCGGTCTTTGCCTGGCACTGGGTGCTTGTAACCGGATACAAGGCCGCAGAAAACGGCGGTACCGTTCTTCTTGTCGAAGACAACTGGCACCGCCGCGGCATGCAGGAATATGTTCCGGACAACGGGAGCATTGTCCGGGGAATTTGTGTTTTTCATCCTCTGACGCCGGATAAATAACGCTTCATCATATCGAGCTCTGAGAGGTAAATACAGTTCGGGATTGTCCCTTCCTTCACGGCTGAATATAGCGCGTCAAACGGCATCCACCGGACGCTCTCGACTTCACTCTTCTGGAGCGCGAGCTTTTCTGTGTTCACCGGTTTCGTATACAGAAAGACCTCGGCGACCTCGCTGTCCCGGAACGGCTTTCCGTAATAAACCGCTTCAAAAGAGCCGGAATGTTGACCGATATGGACAAAGTCGTCTGCTTCTGCTCTGATTCCAAGCTCTTCCCCGATTTCACGGATGGCCGACTCCATGACACCGGCGCCCGCCTGCATATGTCCCGCCGAAGAGATGTCATACGCTCCGGGGTTTGAGTCCTTGTTGCTGCTCCTTTTCTGCAGAAGTACTTCATACGGCACTTCTTTGCCCGCGGGGTCCGGCCGCACGATCCACATATGCACCGTATGGTGGCGCGTGCCTTCCCTGTGCGCAACGCCCCGTTCCGTCACGCGGCCGGTCGGCTTTCCGTTCTCGTCCGCGATATCGAACAGTTCCATATCCTTCCCGTTCAGAACAGCCTGCACAAGCCTGTCCGTACCGTCATATACAAGCTTAAGCGAAAAGAACGGCGCGTCCTCATCCATCAGCCGGAAGAAAATCTTATCGCCTTCCCAGATATTGAGCTTCCATACTTTCTCTTTATCGACCCATTCGAGCTTCCCCTCATCACAGGGCGCGGCTTCTCCGGTCCAGCCGGAGGCCGTGTACAGAAACATATACTCGTAGTCGCCTTTACCAGAAAGGAATGTAACAACGCCCCGCATCCTGTAATCCGTGAGCGTGTATCCGGTTTCCTCCCGCACTTCCCGCAGGAGACAGTCTTCCGGACTTTCATTCTCCTCGCAGTGTCCGCCGACACCGATCCATTTATCTTTATTGACATCGTGTTTCTTGGAGACGCGGTGCAGCATCAGGTACCTGCCGTCCCGCTCCAGATAGCACAAAGTTGTCAGCTCCGCAGGCATGCAGGCCTCCTCCAACTGATCTTGTTTTGCGCACTCGTCAGCGCTTTTTGCCAAGTTTTGACCGGATTGCTCCAAGAACATCGGTCTTCTCGCACTTTCCGGACGGGATGGTCCGGATCGCGGGATAATGTTTTGCAAAACAAACCGCGGCCAGCACACACTGCAGCATCCCTGCCTCCCTGCCGCCGAAGAGAAATGCCGGCAGAATAAAAAACAGCGGGATCGCGATGCCACCGAGGCACAGGTATTTTGTCGCGAAAACTACGAGCATCCCGAAAATATTCGCGGCAGCGCCGGCAAGCGGCATGTACAAAAAGATCGCAAGGCAGCTGGTCGCGACGCCCTTCCCGCCTTTGCAGTCCGGCATCAGAAGCGGCCGGTCATGCCCGAGCGTAACGCCGACGCCTGCATATAAAACCGCGAGCTGCCCCATGCTCTTTCCGAAAAGGAGGGCACAGACGATCGCGGCGAGCAGCGTTTTGCCGAGGTCGCCGGCAAGTACCAGAATCCCCGGTTTAAAACCGAGGTTCGCCATCACGTTTGCCATACCGGGATTGCCTGTCGTCCCGAGACAGCGGCACGGCTTTCCGGTCAGCTTTCTCGTCACGAATTCCGCGGTCATGAAATTGCCGAAAAGGTAACCGATGAGCAGACAGAGAATTCGCGGGATGATCAGTTCTTTCATTACTTTTCTGCCGCAGTCAGCACTTCACGGCAAAGATCGGGCTTGTTCGTAATAATCGCTTCCGTGCCCATCTTCGCGCATAACTTCATGTACTCTTCGTCATTGACTGTCCAGACATGTGTCTCCAGCCCGAACGCGTGTGCCTTCTGGACGTAGGCCGGATCCTGCAGATGGTAAAGCGCGGGGTGCAGGTAATTGACAAGCGCAGTGTTTTTCGCGTAAGGAAAAACATCAATCCAGTCATCACTATACAACAGTCCGGTCCGGATCGAAGAATTCAGCTTTCTCATATGGACCAGCGTATAGTGATTGAACGAAGAATAGATGACGGCGTCTTCCATCCCCAGGTCTTTCGTCAGCTGCAGTGCCTTCTCCTCGATGCCTTTGTACCAGAAGATCCCGGTTTTGAGCTCGACATTGATCGTGAGTCCGGTCGGCTTCAGCAGGCGGTACACTTCTTCGAGTGTCGGAATCCGCGCGTTATCAAATTCCGGGTGAGTTCGGTTGAACTGCATCTGCTTGAGCTCGGCGAGCGTGTAGTCTTTCACATAGCCTGGCTGCCCGGTTACGCATTTGATTTCCTCGTCGTGCGTGACAACCACTTCTCCGTCCCGCGTCAGCTGAATGTCCAGCTCAACGCCGTCCGCGTGCATTTGCGCGGCCAGCTCAAATGCTTCCAGTGTGTTCTCGGGCGCGTAAGCGGATGCTCCGCGGTGTGCCCATACCTTTGTATTCATGATTTACCAGCCTCCTTTGCCGATATGCGAAACAGAACCAGTCCGATCAGGAAAAACAGTGCAAGCCCGCCTACGCCGAAATTCTGTCTGCCGGTGGCCTGCGTGACAATGCCCATCATGGTCGTTCCGATGATAGACGCTCCCTTGCCGCAGATATCAAAGAAGCCGAAGTATTCCCCGGAGCGTTCGGGTGGTGTGATTCTCGCGAAATAGGAACGGGACAGCGCCTGAATGCCGCCCTGAAACATCCCGACGAAAACTGCGAGCACCCAGAACTGCCATGTGTGCGCGAGGAAAAACGCGAAAACCGCGATGCAGAAGTACGCGGAGATGCAGATCGTGATCAGTGTCGATGATTTGTATCTGCGCGAGAGTCTGCCGATGAGAAGCGCGCTCGGAAAAGCGACGAACTGCGTGACAAGGAGCGCGAGGAGCATAGCCGAGGAATCCAGCCCCAGAGAGGAGCCGTAGGCCGTTGACATGTCAATGATCGTGTAAACGCCGTCGATATAGAAGAAAAAGGCAAGCAGAAACGTCAAGACCTTTTTGTCTCCTGCGATTCCCTTCAGCGAGCGCAGGAGCTGGCTCCCGATATTGACGCTCTGTTCTTTCTCGTCCTGCAAATAATTCTTCTGTTCGTATACCTTTAATATAGGCGCGGATACGAGCAGCCACCAGACCGCGGTGATGAACAGGGAGATGCTCATCGCGTTCATCGGGGAAAGGCCGATTTTACCGCTCATCAGAACGAGCACAAGGCACGCGATGAATGGAATGCAGCTGCCGATGTAGCCGAATGCGTAGCCGGCACTCGAGACATCGTCCATGCGTTCGTCAGTCGTGACATCAGCCAGCGTCGAGTCATAGATGACGAGGCTCAGCGAATAAATTGTCTTCGCGACGCAGAAAATAACGAGGAAAAGCTGCCACTGCCGCACAAAACCAAGCGCCATGCAGAACGCGGCGCCAAGCACAATCGAGGCCGCAAAATACATCTTTTTCCTGCGCCCCCGGTCTCCGGCCGCACCGATCAGGGGACCGAGGATTGCGGTCAGGAGCGTCGCGATCGAAAGTGCATATCCCCAGTAGGCCAGGTAGTCCGTCGGCGAAACACCCGCCGCGTCGCCAAGCGCGTGGAAGTAAATCGGAATGATCGTGGAGACCATCATCGTGAACGCGGAGTTCGCGACATCGTAGAGGATCCATTTCTTCTCCAGGGAAGTCAGTGACTGTTTCATGTGTAATTACCCCTCATCGTGCGGCGCCGCGCTGCTCGTCTGCAGATCCTGCCGGGCTCTTCGTGCGGCACCGCGCCGTCCGCCGGCAGGTGCCGGCTGCATTTTGCAGGTAATGCCAGCTCTGCCGCGGAGCACGGCTGAGCTGGCTGCAATTAACATAACTCGCAGGCCGCAAGCGCTGCTACCGCGCCGTCCGCGCCGGCTGTCGCGAGCTGTCTTACCTTCTTGGTACGGCAGTCGCCGGCCGCGAAAATGCCTTCCGCGCTTGTCTTTGTATCTTCCCCTGCCACGATATAGCCGGCAGAGTCCAGTTCCACGATATCCGCGAACGCCTGATTGGCGGGAATCTGGCCGATTGCAACAAAAAGTCCGGATACCGGTATTGTTCTCTTCTCCCCGGTCAGCTTGTCCGTTGTCTCTATCGAAGCAAGCTTCCCGTCTTCACCTTCCGAAAGTGCCGTAATTGTGCTGTTCAGCACGAGTTCGATGTTTTCCTTGCCTTCGATCTTCCGGATCTCGGCTTCAGCCGCGCGGAACTGATCTCTTCTGTGAATCAGGTAAACCTTATTGCAGAAACGGGAAAGGAATTCCGCGTCCTCGAGCGCCGTATTGCCGCCGCCGTTTACCGCGACATCCTTCTTTCTGTAGAAGGCGCCGTCGCATGTCGCGCAATATGAAACACCCTTGCCGACCAGTTCCTTTTCGTTCGGAAGACCGAGCACTCTTCTCGTAACACCGGTCGCAATGATCACCGCGCGGCAGCGGTATGTTTTACCGGCTGTCCGGACCAGCTTTTCCTCCCCGTCCGCGGTAATTCCGAGTACCTCTTCGAATTCGATCTTTGCTCCGAGTTCCTGTGCCTGCTCGTAAAGCCCGGTCGCGAAGTCAAAGCCGGAAATATGCTTGATGCCAGGATAATTCTCGACATCAAGCGTATTGATAATCTGGCCGCCGTAAGCGTTTCCTTCGAGTACCAGCGCTGTTTTGCCGGCTCTCTGTACATAAATTGCGGCGGAGAGCCCTGCGGTTCCGGCGCCTGCGATAACAACATCATAATCTCTCATGACAGATCTCCCTTCAAAATTGAATTTATTTCTGATATAGATTCCTGCATCTCACTTTTTAATAATTGAATTGTATGCAATTTATTTGGATCTGTCAAATGGAGATTGCGGCACTTTCAGAGGCGGTGGGGAAAGCGGGTTCTGACCGCCCCCGGCGGATGCGATTGCCGGGCGGCGCACCGCGGATGCGGTTTTCAGGCGGCGCGCCCTCGCTTTTCTTGCGAATCTGAAAATTTCTTTGTTTTGCAAGAAAGCTTTCTTTGCGACTCTGATTATCTGCGTTTTTGCAAGAAAATTTTCCTAATCCCCCGCGTTCGCTTCTTGCAAATTCCCGATTTCATTGATTTTGCAAGAAAGGCTTCTTGCAAGCACCGCAGTCTGGCAAATTCAGCCGCAGTCTGCCAAATTCAGCCGCGCACCGCGAGAATCTGCTGTACACGTCACCCAAGCGCCATCCTGTCACTAACTTCAGCGCCCGCCTCCTCAAACCTAGCGAGAAGATCCGCGACATGGAGTTTCTTCTTCTCCTCGCCGCTGACATCATAGATAATATGCCCGTTGCTCATCATAATCAGGCGGTTGCCGTGCGCAATCGCGTCCCGCATGTTATGGGTGACCATGAGCGTTGTCAGATGGTTGTCATTGACAATGCGGTCGGTGGCTGCAAGAACCTTGGCTGCGGTCTTCGGATCGAGCGCCGCGGTGTGCTCGTCCAGAAGGAGCACCTTCGGCTTCTTCATGGTTGCCATTAATAGCGTCAGCGCCTGCCGCTGGCCGCCAGAAAGAAGCCCGACCTTTGCTGTCAGACGATCTTCGAGTCCCAGATCCAGGCTCTTCAAGAGCTCCATGTACTGCTGCCGTTCCTTGTTGGACACGCCCCAGCGGAGCGTCCTCCTCTGTCCGCGTCTGGCGGCCAGCGCCATGTTCTCGTCAATCTGCATATCGCCGGCTGTCCCGGTCATCGGATCCTGAAAAACGCGTCCCAGAAACGGCGCTCTTTTATACTCCGAAAGCCCTGAAACATCGGTTCCGTCAATGATGATCTGCCCGCTGTCGACCGGCCATACGCCCGCGATCGCATTCATAATCGTCGATTTTCCGGCGCCGTTGCCGCCGATGACGGTCACGAAATCGCCGTCCTGCAGAGTCAGACTGACATTTTCCAGTGCTTTCTTTTCGTTGATGGTTCCGGGGTTGAATGTCTTGGAGATATTTCTGACTTCTAACATCACTTCTCCTCCTTCTTCGAAGCAAGTTTCGCGTTGCGTCTTGCCAGTCCGCGGAAAGAGCTGGTCCTGATCTGTTTGAGGTACGGTACCGCGAGGAAAATCGCGACCACGATCGCCGTAAGCAGTTTCATGTCATCGGCCGGGAACTTCAGCCAGAGGACAAAGACATAGACAAAATAATATACGATCGCGCCAATGACTGTAAACGCAAGGCGCAAAACAAACCCGAGCCGCTTCCCCAGAATCGCCTCGGCGAGCACTTCGCCGATGATGACCGCGGCAAGACCGATGACGATCGAGCCCTGCCCCATCTTGACGTCCGCAAAACCCTGATACTCTGTCAGGATACCGCCCGAAAGTGCGATCAGACCGTTGCTGACCGAAAGAGCAATGACTTTCATCAGATTCGTGTTGATGCCCTGTGCGCGGGACATGTTCTGATTGATGCCGGTCGCGCGGATCGCGCTGCCGATCTCCGTGCCGAGAAACCAGTAAATAACGCCGACAATGACAACGTCAACGATCAATGTGAGCGCGATTGTCTGGCCAAGATAGCGGATATTTGAAGTGAAATGAACCGTCACCTGCCCTGCGGGGACTGCCTGGTTGGCTTTTCCCATGATATTCAGGTTGATCGAGTACAGAGAAATCTGCGTCAGAATTCCGGCAAGGATATCCGGAATGCCGAGGACCGTGTGCAGAATTCCCGTGACAAGTCCCGCGAGAAGTCCGCATAAAAACGAGATGAGCAGCACGGCTTCGGGACTCCAGCCTGCAAGAATCAGCATGACCGCGGTAGCGCCGCCGAGAGCGAAAGATCCGTCGCAGGTCATATCCGCGAAATTCAGAATACGGAATGTCAGATAAACGCCAAGTGCCATGATGCCCCAGATCAGTCCTTGCGCGAGACCGCCGGGCGCGGCGTTCCAGAGCGCCTGCGGGTTCAGGGATGCAAAATACGCTGCCATGAAATTCTCCTTACTGTTCGTAATACCACTTCGCTGCTGATAAGAAAAACAGCGCAGGCACCAGACCTGCGCTGCCGTTACCATTATATGCTACTTCCTGCTGTTCGAACCATAAAAACTTTGCGGCTTTCTGACCGGAATCCTGTCCCGGAATGCGTTCCGCCTGAATTACTTTTCAATTGCGACATAATCGGAAGGAATCGTGAATCCGATCGCGTCCGCATATTCCTTGTTGTACTTCTTGGTTGTGGTCTTCGCGTATCCGATAGGCATTGTCGAAACATCCGCGCCGTTTGCAAGAATATCAATTGCCTGCTCGCCTGCCGCCTTTCCGATATCGTAGTAGTCAATCGAAAGTGTGGCAAGGCCGCCGTTGGAGCACATGTTCTCCTCGCCGCAGATGATCGGCAGCTTCGCGGGTTCCGTGATGTTTTTGATGATCGTCATGTTCGATGCCGCTGTGTTGTCGGTCGGAATGTACATGACATCACACTCGGAAACCGCGGACTGTACAACGGACTGCAGATCGTTGGAATCCGCAAACGTGTATTCCTGATAAGCGATCTTGTCGGCGTCCAGATACCCTTCGATTTTTTCCGCCTGGAACTTGGAGTTGGCTTCCGCGGAGCAGTACAGAATCGCGACCTTCTTTGCGTCCGGAACCAGTTCCTTGATCATCGCTTCCTGCTGGTCAAGCGGCGCGAGGTCGGATGTGCCGGAAACGTTCATGCCGGTTGTGCCGGAGAAATCTTTCAGATTCAGCGCTGTGCCGTAATCTGTAATGGATGTTCCGAGAATCGGAATATCGGTTGTCGCGGCAACCGCTGCCTGCAGTGCCGGCGTCGCGTTCGCGAGGATCAGATCGTACTGGTTCGAAACAAAGCCGTTGACAATCGTCGCGCATGTTGCGGAATCGCCCTGTGCATTCTGGTAGTCAATCGTCACATTGTCGCCGAACTTATCCTTGAGAGCATCCTCAAAGCCCTTTGTCGCCGCGTCAAGCGCATCGTGCTGGACGAGCTGGCAGATGCCGACCTTGTATGTTTTTCCGGAATTATCTGCTGCCTGTGTCGCCGCGGACGAAGGTGCCTCTGTCGCAGCCGCAGCTGCCTCCGCTTTCGTCGCTGCTGTATCCGCCGGCTTGCCGGAACTGCCGCATGCTGTCATGGCAAGCATTGCGCCGGCCAGTGCGAGTGCCATCATTTTCTTTTTCATAAGCTGCTTCCTCCATGCATCGGAAAACAGAAAAATCCGTTCCAAAACCGTCAAATCCGGGAATCTGTTGTTTGACTTCTCTGCCTTCTGTTTATACATTGTTCTATGACCGCCGGAATCCGGCTGTCAGAAGAACTGATTTATTACATTAAAGCGCAAACGCGTTGGCGTGTCAAATCTTTTCTATACAAAATGTACTCAATATGAACCGCTACAGGAGGCTCCGCTCATGAGCGTAACCGAAATCTTCGGCAAAGCAGTCATAAAAGCAAACAAAAACCACCCCGCACTCTCCCGCGGCATTCTACGGGCAGGCTGGGAGGCGGAGGATCTCGTATTCCGCTTTCATCCGCACAAAGAGTCTTTCCCTGCGGATCAGTATCTCGCGCGGCTGATGATGGATACGATGCTGGCGCCGCTTCGGACTCCCGACCAGTCCGTGATCTGCAGTATCTTCACGCCGTGCGAGCTTGTTCAGGAAGCACAGCTCCACCCTTACAACGTGGAAGCCTTTTCCAGCTACATCTCAGCCTCGTACGCCGAGAGCGCCTGCGTGCAGAAAGCCGAGGAAACCGGCATTTCCGATACGCTCTGCAGCTACCATAAAACATTTCTGGGCGCCGCGGAAAACGGTCTGATGCCAAGGCCCCGCTGCATTGTATATACCAATGTAACGTGCGACGCGAATCTTCTGACCTTCTCCCGGCTCGCGCGCCTCTTTGATGTGCCGGAATTCTTCGTGCAGGTGCCTTCCGACCCTTCGGAAGACGCTGTCGCCTATGTGCGGGACGAACTACTCTCATTGAAAAACTTTCTGCAGGACGTAACCGGCCGCAGCATTGATGACAACGCGTTAAAAGCCCGCGTCGAACGCTCGAAGAGAACGCTCTCTTCTTTTGAAGCCTACCAGAGTGCGCGGGCGGACCGCTATGTTCCGTCCGACCTTGTCACGCCGCTTTACAGCGCGATGACTGCGAACATTCTGCTTGGCACGAAGGAAGAAGAGACCTATGTAAACCGCTGCCTTCTGGATCTGCAGAAGGCAGGCCCGAAGAAGGGAAAACATATCTACTGGATGCACACGCTCCCGTTCTGGTCATCCGCGGTCAAGAAATATTTCCTGTTCAATGAGAACGCGCAGATTGTCGGCGACGAGCTGTCACAGGTCTGCTCGTCGGATTTTGACGCTGAAGATCCCTACCGGGGTATGGCGCAGCGCCTTGTTTATAACGCGCTGAACGGTCCCGCGAACCGCAGAATTGAAGCCGGCATTGAACACGCGAAGCAGTGCGGCGCGGACGGCGTAATCTGGTTCAACCACTGGGGATGCAAGCACACGCTCGGCATGGCACAGCTCGCAAAGGCCGGCTTTGAAGACGCGGGGCTTCCGACGCTCCTTTTAGACGGCGACGGGTGCGACCGCGCGCACGGCGGCGAAGGCCAGACGCTGACGCGGATCGGCGCGTTCCTTGAAAATCTGGTCTGACGCAGCCGGAGCGTCCCTTGCAAATCTGGTCTGACGTGGCCGGAGTGCCCCTTGCAAATCTGGTCTGACGCGGACGGCGGTCTCTTGAAAATCCGTTCCGACCGGATCGGCGCATTTCTTGAGAACCCGGTTCGATCCGGAACGAACTCCGAAAGGATATTTTATGGCACATACTGTTCACTACTTCTGCAAATACACCCCGATCGAACTCTTCGCCGCGATGGGCGCCGAATGCGTCTATGCCAATCACATGCCGGACGGCTTCGGAATTTCCGAAACCGTGATCGGCTCCAACATCTGCGGCTTCGGAAAATCTCTGATTGATCTCGTCAGCTCCGGCGGCGTGCATGAACTGATTATGACAAGCTGCTGCGACACGATCCGCAGCGTATACGACAACCTGCAAAAGAGCGGGAAGCTGGACTTCCTGTTCTATCTCGATATCCCGCACGCGGAGTCCGGCTGCACGAAAACGCAGCTTTCTTACCAGTTAAAACAACTGGTCCGCGCATATTCAGCGTACAGCGGGAATTGTTTTGACCGGAATAAATTTATGGAGGCGATGAAGCTCTCGCACGCGCAGCAGGTCCGGCCGAATTCTCCGTACATCAGTATTCTCGGCGGACGCGCCGGGATCGAGCTGCACAAAGAAGCTTTGAAAGAGATGCCGCTGCCCGTGCACAACGACACCTGCGTCGCCGGAAGAAGCGTCGGGGAGAGCCTGCCCGATCCGTCGCTGTCCTTTGACGGGCTGATGGACTGGTATGCCGGTGAACTGCTGTCGCAGCTGCCCTGCATGCGGATGATTGACCGAGAAGGTCGAAAGAGGCTCTACAATGACCCGAATCTGCGGGGTATCATATATCATACAATCCGGTTCTGTGATTTCTACAATTTCGAATACAGCGAAATTAAAAGCCACGTCGATGTGCCGATGCTGAAAATCGAAACCGATTACACAACCGGCTCTTCGGGGCAGCTTCTGACCAGGCTGCAGGCTTTTGCCGAGGAGATTCGCAGCACCTATTCGGACACACCGCAGATTTTCAAAGGAAACAGATCGGGGGGATCAGCAATGAACAAACAGGATTTCACCTATGTGGCAGGCATTGATTCGGGCTCCGCGAGCACGGATGTCGTGATTCTGGATAAGGATAGAAATTATGTCGCAGGTATCGTTCTGCCGACCGGCGCCGGTGCGGTCATCAGCGCGGAAAAAGCGCTCGAAGCGGCGCTGCAGGAGGCCGGCCTTTCGCGATCGGACATCGGCCGCGTCGTGACAACCGGATACGGCCGGACATCGATCGGGAATTCCGACCGCAGTATCACAGAGATCACCTGCCACGCGCGAGGCGCGCATTTTCTCGATCCGTCTGTCCGCACGGTCATTGATATCGGCGGGCAGGACAGCAAGGTTATAACACTGGACAGCACGGGAAAAGTTACGAATTTCGTAATGAATGACAAGTGCGCGGCCGGAACCGGCAGGTTCCTTGACATGATGGCGCGCACGATGGAAATGACGCTGGATGATATGAGCCTTCGCGGGCTGACTTATAAAGAAGACATTACGATCTCGAGCACCTGCACGGTGTTCGCGGAGTCGGAGGTTGTCTCTCTGATCGCGGAAAACAAAGACGTCGACGACATCGTCCACGGTCTGGACAAATCTGTCGCCGCAAAAACAGCAACGCTTGTAGCAAGGGCCGGCGGCAGCGGTCCGTTCATGATGACCGGCGGCGTCTCGAAGAACAAAGGGCTGGTCAAGGCTCTGTCTGAAAAGCTCGGGCAGAAGCTTGCCATCTCGGACAAGGCACAGCTTTGCGGCGCGCTCGGCGCGGCGCTGTACGCGCTGGACTAAAGCGGCGGCTGCGCAGCTGCCTGCTGCCGCGGGCGGCAGGAGCACTGGTACGGCAGCCCGCGTGGCGGCTTCGATTGAGCGGCGGCTGCGGGAGCCTGTGCCGGCGGTGCGCGATGTGCAGCACAGCCGTGACACTTACTGCGGCGGCGCGCCGCGATGAATCGCGCCGCCGCCGAACTTTCTGCGGATTTCGTCTACGGCGGCATCCGCTTTCTTCTCTTTCTCTCTTTGATCATCTCCGAAAAGACTCAGCTGCACGGCCTGCTCTTTTGTAACATCAGTCAGCGATATGCCGATCAGGCGAAGCGGTGTCCTGCCGTCCCAGAGCTCGTCGAACAGCGCAACTGCCGCTCCTGTGATCTCGGCGGTAATATCGCTCGCCTGCGAAAGCTTTCTCTGATGAGACCTGTTGGTCCGGTTGGAAAAAGAGCCCGAACGGATCTTTACACCGACGCACTGCGTGCGGAATCCGTCCCTGCGCATCCTTGAAGCCGCGGTGTCCGCAAGCTCCCGCAAAATCGCGTGCAGCTTTTCCCTGTCCGCAAGGTCCTCCTCGGTTGTTGTGGAAGCGCTGTATCCCTTCGCTTCTTCCGGATGATCCAGTACCTTTGAAGGATCAATTCCGTTTGCGAAATCGTGGTAGAGCTGCGCTGTTTTGACGCCAATAAGGGAGGAAAGAGAGGCCAGATCGCAGGCCGCGAGATCGCCGATCGTATAAATGCCCGCTTTCCGCAGCCTGTCCGCCGAATGTCCGCCGACCAGAAACAGCTTCCCCACCGGCATCGGCCAGAGCTTGCGCGGGATCTCGTCTTCAAAGAGCGTATGCGTTTTGTCGGGCTTTTCCATGTCGCTCGCCATCTTGGCAAGCAGCTTATTGTGCGCGATACCGACATTGACCGTAAACCCGAGCTCGGTCCGGACGCGCTCCCGGATCGCTGCTGCTGCGCGCAGCGGGTCCGGCCAGAGCTTCCCCATGCCGGTCATGTCAAGATAACATTCATCGATCGAGGCCTGCTCGAGCACCGGCGTAAAATCTCTGCAGACCGCGATAAAGCGCCGCGAGCACTCTTTATACCATGCCCTGTCCGGCGGCGCGACAACAAGTTCCGGACATTTCTGCATCGCCATCGAAGACGCCTCTCCGGTATGGATGCCGAGTTTCGCGGCAGGAATCGACTTCGCGGCGACGATGCTCGTACGGAGCCCTGGATCTCCGCTGATAATCGCGGGGACATTCCGCAGATCACTCTTCCCTTCCCGCAGACGCTTTACCGACGTCCACGAAAGAAACGCGCTGTTTACATCCACATGGAAAATCAGCCGCCGTTCCTCTTCCATCACACGCCTCACAAAAGATCCAGCAGCGCGTCCACATCTTCTTCGCGGGTCGCCCAGCTCGTCGCGAGCCGGATTGCCGTTCTGTTCTCATCGACCGGCTCCCATTCGCTGAAAATGACCTTTTCCGCGAGCGCGCGCATCTGATGATTCTGCAAAACAACAAACTGCTGATTCGTCGGTGACTCCAGAAGCAGCTGATACCCCTTCCTGCGCAGTCCTTCCCGCAGCTTCATCGCAAGATCCACCGCGTGTCTGCTGATCTGCAGATACAGGTCGTCCGTAAGAAGCGTGTCAAACTGCAAGCCCAGAAGCCATCCCTTGGCAAGCAGACCACCATGCTGTTTGACCTGCGTCATGAAGTGCGGCGGCATATTTTTCTTCGTAAAAACAACTGCCTCGCCAAACAATGCCCCCACCTTCGTTCCGCCGATATAAAAGACGTCCGAAAGCGCTGCGATGTCCCGCATAGTCAGCTCTTTGGACGCAGCGAGCCCGTAGCCGAGGCGTGCGCCGTCAATAAACAGCGGAATACCGTACTCGCGGCAGATGCCGGAGACCGCGTTCAGCTCCTGCGCGCTGTACAGCGTGCCATACTCGGTCGGGTAGGAAATATAGACCATTCCCGGAAATACCATGTGCTCACGGTCCGGATTCTCCCGGAATGCTTTAAGGAAAGAACGGAGCTCTTCGGGGTCGATTTTGCCCTGATGCGCGGGCAGCGGCAGTACCTTATGCCCCGAGTATTCAATCGCGCCGGCCTCATGCACATTTACATGTCCGGTAGCCGCGGCAATGACCCCTTCATACGGACGAAGCATCGTCGAAATCACGATCTGATTCGTCTGTGTCCCTCCGCAGAGAAAGAAAATCTCCGCGTCGTCAACGCCGCAGGCGCAGCGGATCTTTTCCTTCGCGGCAGCGCAGATTTCATCGCTTCCGTAGCCTGTCTGCGGCTGCAGATTCATCTTCATCATCCGCTCCAGAATCAGCGGGTGCGCACCTTCCATGTAGTCACTTGCAAATGCCAGCATTCTTCTCCTCCATTATCTGAAAGTCCTGCGGCCGCGCGGCAGTCCGGGCAGCGGCAGAACACACAGCATCTGTCTGATTATGTCATTTTTGACCAAAATATTCAACATGTGGTAAACTGCGAATCGACACGGAAACAATATGCGGGGGCAGAGAGATGCGTAAGAAAACAGACAGACAACCGGAACTTTGGAACGCGCTTCCATGGCTCAGCGTCATGGCGCTCGTTATTCTGATGATGGCTGCAGCGGAACTGCTGCATGAAAAGGAAATCATCTTTCCGGAGATCACGGCGCTCGCGGTCGGGTATATTCTCGCAAAGAAACGGGCATGGATCGTGGATTCGAAGAGAATCCTGATTCTGATCACGGGATGCGCGGTGCTGGGACTTCTGATTGTCCTCTATATTCCCCTGTCCCTCCGGGGACAGATCTGCCTCGCCTTTGCGGTCAGCCAACTCATTTTCCTGTATTCGGGCACGACGCTCGCGCCGTTTGTATCCGCGATCGTGCTTCCGGTCATTCTGCAGACAAAGTCCTGGATTTACCCGGTTTCCGCATTTTTACTGACTCTTGTAGTCATCGCCTTGCACAGGCTTTTCATCCGGCTTGGCATCCGGGAAAACGAGCCCTATGTTCCGACTGCGATCCCGACAAGACAGGAATGGTTTGACGCGGTGCTGCGGACGGTTGTGGTTTCGGCTGCGGCTTGTTTTGCCCTGAAATATAACGTCCGTTTCGTAATCGCGCCGCCGCTTCTCGTCGCGTTCACGGAGTTCTCAAGGCCCTTGAACCCCGCAAGAAAGCGCCCGGTCAAAGTCATTCTGCTCCTCACGGCCTGCGCGGCGGCAGGAACGTTGTGCCGGCTCGTTCTGACAAATGCGGCGGGGCTTCCGCTCTCAGTCTCTGCCGGCGCCGCCACCCTGATCATGATGCTGCTGGTCCGCAAAACCGGAATGTACATGCCACCCGCCGGCGCCGTCACGATCCTGACCTTCCTTGTTCCGGACGAAGCTCTTGTATTCTTTCCGCTGCAGGTGCTGGCCGGCATCAGCCTCCTCATGGGCATCACACTGTTAATGTTCGAACCGCTGCAAAAAGGACGCGCGTAAAACAACGCAGTCCCATCGTTAAAGAATCTCCGCGTCTTCCGGAATCTCGAACTCTCTTTCCTTCGTCTGGAAGCGTTCGGAGTGCATCTTGTCCTCTTCCATGAAATCCCGGACATAGCTGATAAATTCCTGCACGAGAACGCTCGGGCGCTGGTCTCTCGGCCATACCAGGAGATACTCGACAATTTTCGCGGGATCTGTGATCACCTTGGAAACGACATGCGGATTCGGCGTATACGTGGTCTGGGGGAAAATACTGATGCCCACATTCTGCTCGGAGAGCGCAACCGCGTCGAGATAGTTGGACATTTCGCAGACGATATTCGGCTCTTTGCCGATGCCCTCAAACCATTTGCGGATCGCTTCAATTCTCGAATTTCTGCGCGGACTGATCAGAGGATAATCCGCGAGCTCAGAAAGTTTTACCGTCGTTCCTTCTCTTACGGCAAGCGGATGGTTTTTCGGGATAATCGCGATCCAGGGCTCCTTCCCGATCACGATGCTGTCCAGATGCTCGTTGTCGAAGGGATAGGCGATGACCGCGAGGTCCGAAAGTCCCCGCGCGAGATGCTCCAGAACATCGTCCGAGCTTCCGTTCCACATCTGATACCGCACCATCGGAAATTCTTCGGAAAATCCCGCGATCCATCTCGAGGCGATATAAGGCGCCCGGCCTTCCACCATTCCGAGAGAAATGGTTCCCGAAAGACCGTTCTCCATGTGCGCGAGATCGCTCCTTGTCTTGTCCGCAAGCGCGAGCATCTGATTCGACCGGTGCAGAAGAAGGCTTCCGGCCTCGGTCAGCTGCAGGTGGCGCTTCCCGCGGATGAACAGCTGAACGCCCAGATCTTCCTCGAGGCCTTTGATCTGATTCGAAAGCGGCGGCTGACTCATATTCAGCTTCTCGGCGGCTCTCGTGAAATTCAGTTCCTGCGCTACAACGGTAAAATATTGAAGTGTTCTGAAATCCATACTCTCCGACTTTCTGACGGGCAGCCATAGCTGCTGCCATCTGATATTTGCATAAAGCGCCGGCTATGCAGAATTTTACAGTCTGCGCCGGCGCTTTAAATATTATACGTATTTAGTATAATAAATGCAATATATCAGTAATAGTTATCCGAAAGGATATATTAAGTGTATGGACAGGATGTGCCGAGCTCGATCTGCGACATGTGTCGTATTCACCCCGATCAGTCCGCGGCAATATCCGGATTCTCTCCGGTCAGCCCGACATAGGCGCCGTCCTTTGCCTCCGGAGCATCCGGATGTGCGAGAAGCCACTTGTTGTTCGCGCGAAGAAGCCGGTCTTCGAAGGTCTTTCCGGCTGTCTTCGGAGCCTGTGTATTCGTTCCCTTCGGAAGCGCGACCATCACGCGGAAGCCCTTGGAAGGGTCTGTATGGCAGGGCGCATAGTGAAGCGACGTAGCATAAACCTCAACCAGAACTCCTTTCGGTACAAGAAACGCTTTGCAGGCAGCCGTGTCCAGCTTTCCGTCCTGGATCTCGCTTTGTTTTGCGAGGATCAGAACAAAGTCCTCTGTCCCTAGATTAAACTCACTGCTTCTGTGATACTCAAGGCAGTTCAGCTTTGTATTATGTCCGTTGCACCAGCCGAATTCGACCGGCAGGCCGCCGAAAAGTGTGGGCGCCAGCTCTTTGGCCTCCGGCAGCTCCTGCAGCGCGGGCTCCTCCGGAACATAAGCGGTGCCTTCCGGCAGCGGCGTATGCCCGTTCAGTGCATTGACGATCGGCTGTGTATCATACCCCTCCAGAATTCTTCCATATGCACGGAATTCCGGATCTGTAACTGGATAAGTCTTCATAATAAATGTAACCCCCATTGCGCCGGGCGCGGCACGGGATAAAACCGCGCCCGTAAAACCAGCTTCTTATCTGCCGCCAAACGGATTTTCCGAAGCGTACAGAACGCCCGAAGGATGATTGTAGCCGATTTCAGACGGTGCTACGCCGATATACTTCAGGGCGTCATACAGCGCCTTTCCATAGTGCCCGAACATAACGGCGCCGTGGTGCGGATAATTCTTTTCGATCAGCTCGTAGCGGTAGAATCTTCCCATCTCCGGAATCGCGAAAACACCGATCGAGCCGAACGACTTCGTCGCCACCGGCAGGACTTCGCCTTCCGCGGCATAAGCGCGGAGAATCCCGTCCGCGGTCGACTGCAGTCTGTAGAACGTGATTTCGCCGGGCTTGATGTCGCCTTCCATCGTGCCGTCACACCAGTCTGCCGGATGTGTATTCGCCATGATCTTCTGGTACGCGACATGCGGATTCTGCAGCCTTGTGCTGCAGGTATTGCCGCAGTGGAAGCCCATGAACGTGTCGGTATGCTTCCACGGATAGGAGAATTTACCTTCAATGCTCTCATGATACATGTCTTTCGGCACAGAGTTGTTGATATCCAGAAGCGTTACCGATTCGCCGCTGATGCACCAGCCGATGTACTCGGACAGAGCGCCGTAAAGGTCAACCTCGCAGGAAACCGGAATTCCTCTTCCGGTCAGACGGCTGTTGACATAGCAGGGTACGAACCGGAACATATCCTCGAATGCCGGCCAGCACTTGGTAGAAAGCGCGACATATTTGCGATATCCCTTGTGCTCTTCCACCCAGTCAAGGAGCGTCGCTTCATAAGCCGCGAACTTGCAAAGCTTTTCATCGTTCTTCTTTGCGGCCTCTTCGTCATATCCGAGCTCCCGGATCATATCCGCCTTGATGGCCGCGATTTTCCCGTTCTGTTTCTTTACGGTCTGCTCGTCCAGGTTGTATTTCTCCGGGCAGTAATGCTTCTCGTAAGCTTCAAACAGATCGAGCTCGGACTCTTCCTCCACCTCGACGCCGAGGTTGTAAAACTGCTTGACCGGCGCGTTGCAGGCAAGGAAATTCTGCGGGCGGGGGCCGAACGAAATGATCTTGAGATTGTCAAGGCCGAGACGGACGCGGGCAATCGGCAGGAAATCGTGAATCATATCCGCGCAGTCTTCTGCATCACCGACCGGATACTCCGGAATCCATGCGGTCGTGTTCCGCAGTGCCAGGTTATAGCTGGCATTGAGCATGCCGCAGAACGCATCGCCGCGTCCGGTGATGCCCAGCGTCGAGGAAGCTTCTTCGGCAGCGGCGCAGAACATCTTCGGCCCGTCAAAATGTTTTGCGAGAAGTGTCTCGGCGATTTCGGGGCCGAAGTTACCAAGGTAGACGCAGAGCGCATTGCAGCCGTGCGCCCTGACATCTTCGAGCGCGTTCACCATGTCCGTTTCACTCTCCACGATGGTGACCGGGCATTCATAGATGTCGTCCGCGCCGTACTTGTCCGTATAGGCCTGTACCAGCGCTTTTCTTCTGTTCACGGCAAGCGGAGCCGGGAAACAGTCTCTGGATACCGCTACAATACCGACTTTGATTGTGGGAATATTGGTTGTCATATGATCTCCTTCCGGTTCTGCGCCGCAGAACCTGCATAAAATGATTGATGGAATAATCCGGCGCCGTAAACTTAAAGCGCCGCTGTTCTGCCCCGTTACAGTTCCGGAAACAGCCCCTTCAGTGCGGGATACAATTTGTGGAATGTCCGGTAACGCTCTTCATAGGAAGCCGAGAGCGCGGGCTCCGGCTCCGTCACGCCGGATATATGAACCAGTCTTTCCGCTGCTTCCTGCACCGAGCTGTACTCTCCGCAGGCTGTCGCAGCCAGAATCGCGCCGCCGTACCCCGGCCCCTGCTCGGTCTCCGGCATCGTAAGTTTGATATTCAGGACGTTCGCGAAGATCTTTCTCCAGAGAGGGCTCTTCGCGCCGCCGCCGCAGATCATGCTCGTCTTTATGTCCATGCCGAGCTCCCGGATCTCTTCGAGCGAATCGCGGATGCCGAACGCAACGCCTTCGAGCACTGCCTGCGTCATCTCTTCTCTTGTGGTGTCCATGGTCATACCGATAAAACAGCTCCTCGCCGCAGGATCATTGTGCGGTGCCCGCTCGCCCATCAGATACGGCAGGTAATACACATGATTGTGTCCCAGCATCTCGTCTGTGATGTTCTTCTGCTCTGCCGGATAATCTTTCGTCCGCAGAATTTCATCCATGAACCATTTGTTGCAGGATGCTGCACTGAGCATGCAGCCCATCAGGTGGTATCTTCCGTCTGCGTGCGCGAAGGAGTGGATGCCGTCCGGCGGCAGGAGAAACTGATCGCTCGCGATAAAAATGGTTCCGGAGGTACCAAGCGAAATGTTGCATGCGCCGCTGCAGGCGGTTCCTGTTCCGATCGCGGCTGCAGCATTGTCGCCGGCGCCGGCCGCGACCTTCACCGATGCGGGAAGGCCCAGCACCTCCGCGATCTCCGGTTTGAGCGTGCCGACCGTTTCATAGCTTTCAAAAAGCCGCGGCAGCTGCCTTTGTGAAACGCCGCAAATAGCAAGCATCTCTTTGCTCCAGCATTTATTCCGCACATCCAGAAGCAGTGTTCCGGAGGCATCCGAATAATCGGTGCAGTGCACGCCGGTCAGCATATAGTTGATGTAGTCCTTCGGCAGCATGATCTTGTCGATTCTGCCAAAGAGCTCCGGCTCGTTCTCCTTCATCCAGAGGAGCTTGGGCGCCGTAAAACCGGCGAATGCAATATTGCCTGTATATTGCCGCAGCTTGTCTCTGCCGACCTTCTGATTCAGGTAACCGGTCTGCGCGGTGGTTCTGCCGTCATTCCAAAGAATTGCGGGGCGGATCACTTTGTCCTCTTTGTCCAGAACGACCAGTCCGTGCATCTGCCCGCCCGCGCCGATGCCGCGCACCTGCCGCGGATCGCAGTCACTGACAAGCTCCCGGATGCCGTCCGTCACCGCGGCAAACCAGTCCGCGGGATTCTGTTCCGACCAGCCGGGATGCGGAAAATACAAGGGATATTCCCTTGAAACAATTTTGCGAATCCGCCCGTCCGCTTCCATCAAGAGGAGTTTGACGGCGGAAGTGCCCAGATCAATACCGATATACAGCATATGTCTGCCTCCAGTTTCACCTATTATGCATGGTACCTGCATCGTATCGGACTTTTGCAAACAATTTTAGCAAAAGTATCTTTCAAAACTGATTCTATCATATTTTATGACAGAAATGATGTCAAGAACGCAGGCAAAGATGTTTCATACACTTTTAATGAACTCTGTAATGAAATAACCTGCCGCTCCGATCATCCCGGCCTTCTCCGGTTCCCGCCCGAGCCGCACATAGTCCGCGCCGTCCGAGAACGGGTCCCTATCTGCCACCAGTCTTCGAAGCTCCGCAAGGTACGGCTCCAGCTGCAGCGATGTGGCGCCGCCAAGCACGATATCGCAGTCAAAAGCCATCCGCAGATTCGCGATACCGACCGCCAGATGCTGCAGAATATCATTCCAGAGCGATACGCTGTCGGCATTCCCCCGCCGGAGCGTTTCGAAGAATTCATCGGATGTCCGTCCGATATCTCTGGTATAACGCAGCGCCCCGCAGTAAGCTTCGAGACATCCGCGGCGGCCGCAGTTGCACAGGAGTCCTCCCGGGTGCACGCACATATGGCCGAATTCACCGCTCCTTCCATTCGTTCCCTTGTACTGCCTGCCGTCCAGGATCAGTGCGCCGCCGACGCCGTACTCCAGTAGAAGATACGCGAAGTCTCCTTTTCTTCCGTCCGCGGTTTCAAACAGAAGCTCCGCGTACCCTGCGCTGGCCGCGTCATTTTCGACATAGCAGGGATACGGAACCGCGTCCTGCAGGCTCTGCAGGCGGAAATCCCGGATATGCATGGAAGGAGACACCAGCACCTTCTCTCTGTTTTTATCAATCGCACCGGGAATTGTTATGCCGACGCCCAGGATCTTCCGGCTGTCCAGCCGGTTGTCTTTAATGAAAGCCGCAAGGCCCCCGGTCAATGTCCGGATCAGGCTTTCCCCGTCCTGCTCATGCTGGGCGATTCTCTGATCCGCCACTTCATTTCTCTTAAGATCGAGCGCAAGAAACCGGATCTGACTCGCCGAAAGCTTCACGCCGATTGTCAGAAACTGTCCGCTGCTGACCGTATATCCGACCGGCGGCCGGCCCCCGGTCGATTTGATGCCCGTGACTTTCAAAAGGAGACCTTCTTCTTCAAGTTCCGCGATATTCTGATGCACGGTCGGAAGACTCAGCCCCAGCTCGTAGGCAAGCTGCTGCTGGGTTACCGGCTCCTTCGCGTAATAAATATATTGGAAAACACGGTTTTTGGTCTGCGCTCTTCTCCCGGGCGCGGGTTCAAATGTATTCGGAGTTGTCATCATGCACCTCTGATTTCTATATAAGGAAAGTTGTTTTGCAAAAGTTATTGCCAATATGATTTTAGCACATACGTGAGGATTGCCAAACGAAAGATCTGCTGCCTGCGGAAGGCTCTGCCGAAGAAGCAGGAAGGACTTGCAAAAATGTGTTAAACTACTGGATAAGTAACAGAGAAAACGCAACAGAAAGAGGTCTCATTATAGCTGAATGGTTTGAACCGGAGCCGAGGAAATCCAGAGCTCCGTTAATAATTGTCATTACTCTGCTCGTGACAGCCGCTGCGATTGCCGCGGCGTATTTCGTCGTGCGGCTTTATAACGCCAGTCCGAAGGTCCGGCTGTCCAGATCGCTCGAAGCCGCGCAGGAAGCGCTGCAAAGCGGCTCCTACGCGGCGGCGGAAAAGGAATATCTGGCAGCCCTGCAGATTGATTCCGGGAACACGAAGGCTTATACCGGTCTTTGTGATACATATGCGCAGGAAGAGAACTGGGATCAGGTGGAACAAACACTGGAGGACGCGCTCTCTGCTCTGGACAAAACAGACGGCGCCGCGCTGATAAGTCACGTGATCTCTGTCATGATGTCGGAAGCTGATGCCTTCTCCAGCAAGAAAGACTACAGCAGCAGCGCGGCCTTGTATCTCCGGGCACAGGAGCTTCTGAACAAACGGATGCCGGATGACAAAAAGACCGCGGATGCTCTGAAAAAGAAGATTGCCGGCGTGGAGCTTGTACTCGCGCGCAGCAGCTCCGGTCAGGAAGCCATAGACGCCTGGGAGCAGGTGCACAGGAATGATCCGGACAACACGGAAGCGCTGTCCGCTCTGGCTGCTGCCTACGCTTCGGCCAAAGAATACGAGAAGGCTTCGGCTGTTCTCATGCGCCTTCTGGAAATCGAGCCGGGAGAACTGCGGCACTACACGGATCTTGCGAATGTTTATACGGCGGCAGGCGACTATGAAAAGGCGCTGGAGACACTCGAAAGCGCGAAATCGCTGGACAGCTCTTCTTCTCTCGAGAGTCTGATCACAAATGTATACGCGGCAGCGGCAAGGAGCGCGGAAGGCGACAAGGCGATCGGGCTCTGGAAAAAGGTTATCGAACGCTCTCCTTCCTATGTGAACGCGTATGAGTCGCTCGCGGATCTGTATGCTGCGAAGGGCGATTATACCGACGCCCTCCGGATTCTGGAGGAGGGGCAGGAGAAGTCGGGGGATTCTGTTTTGTCGGGAAAGGCGAATGTCATCCGGCAGAAAATGGCGGCGGCCGGCATCGGCGACGAGGACGGCAATCCGCTCGAAAAGCTCTCCGAAGCGCTCGAAGAGAACCGGTACAAGGACGCGCTGCAGCAGATGGCGCGCAGGGATTTCATGGACATCATCGATACGCTTGAGAAGCAGTACAATGAGGAAAATGAGATTTCCGATGACGCGGATACAACAAAAAGGAAGGCTCTGGAAATCACGCTTTCCGGCTCTCTTGTAACCGAAGAGGAAAAGAGTGCGCAAGAGGCTGCTTCCTCGTCAAAGAAGTCCGGAAAGTCCGGCAGCAGGCAGCCTGAAACCATCAAGGTTACGCTCGGCTATCTCAAGGCTTTCGAGACGAAGACTATGGTTGTCACTGCCGCGGACGGAACGCGCATCACCGCGTACCGCCCCGCGTATGTGGATGAGCTGGAACGTACTGTGATCGGACAGTACGGATCTGATCAGTACGGCTACGGCACCTATGTGCTCGCGGACGGAACGGCGCTTTCCAGCGTGCAATATGTTGCTCCTTTGAATCCTTAACGAAGAGGCAGCAGCTTCCGGAAAACAGACCGGAAGCCGCTGCCTCTTTTCATACCATTTTTCAGTTACTCGTCCATCACCGCCGCATCGAGCTGCTGCATATACAGCTCATAATAATATCCCTTGCGTGCCATCAGCTGTGCGTGTGTTCCCTGTTCAACAATCTTCCCGTCTTTCACTGCAAGAATGATGTCCGCGTTTGTGATCGTAGACAGTCTGTGCGCGATCACGAAAGAAGTTCTTCCTTTGATCACAGTTCTGATCGCGTCCTGAATCGCCTTCTCGGTCACCGTGTCAATCGAAGCCGTCGCTTCATCGAGGATCAGAAGCCGCGGATCGGCGAGGAGTGCACGCGCGAACGAAAGGAGCTGTTTTTCCCCGGTCGAAAGCAGATCGCCGCCCTCTCCGACCTCGCTGTCGAGGCCTTTATCCATCTTGCGGACAACATATTCTGCGGCAACCGTGTGCAGCGCCTGCCAGATCTCTTCATCGGAAGCGTCCGGCTTTCCGTAACGCAGATTGTCGCGGACAGTGCCGGAGAACAGGTGCGGTGACTGCAGAACATACCCGATGCTGCTGTGCAGCCACAACTGGGAACGGAGCCTTGCATCCTTTCCGTCAATCAGCACTTGCCCGGAAGTCGGCTCATAGAAACGGCAGACCAGATTCACAAGCGTTGATTTGCCGGCGCCCGTTTCACCGACAATCGCAACATTCGTGCCTTGTTGTACCTTTAAGTTGAAATGATCAAGAACCAGCTCTTTGCCGTCGGGGTAGCGGAACGAAACATCCCTGAATTCCACATCGCCGTGCAGCGGCTCCCAGTTTTCCTTCTTTGCCGTGAAGTTGTCACCGTACTTTTCGATGACTTCCTTCGAATCGGCAACATCCGATTTCACTTCAAGAAGCTTTGTAAAGCGTTCGATATTCACCTGAATCGAAATGAAAGCCGCCAGTGTCTGGATGACGTTCTGGACCGGCTCGAGCATTCCGACCGCGTAGGACATGAAAACGCTCAAGGTTCCAAGGCGGATGACGCCATTCATCGTAAGCTTTCCGCCGCGCCAGAGGACGAGCGCAAGTGCGAACGAAGAGAGCATCGTCACGACCGAGGCGAACAGAGCTGAATAATGCGTTGTTCTGATACTCGCCTTTCGCATGCGCGTCGTGTCTTTTTCAAAATCGCGCTGCATGAGCTTCTCGATCACAAGAGTACGGATGCTGCGGGCGCCCGTGATCCCCTCGTTAAAATTGCCGGTGATCGTGGAATTGATTTCCCGGATCTTCCGGTTTCCTTCGACCAGCCGGCGCTGGAAATAGGTAATGATCAGCACGCCGGCCGGAACGATGAGCAGTGTCCACGCGGCGAGACGCACATTGATTGCCAGCATCATGATGATGACAAAAAGGATATAGGAAGCTTCCCAGACAAAGTCCATCAGCCGCCATGCCACAAGCTCGCCGATTTTGCCGGTATCGCTCATGACCCGGGCATGGATATAGCCGACATTGTTCTGGTTGAAATACGAGAATGAAAGCGTCTGCAGATGATTGAACGAAGCGTTCCGAAGGTCCCTGTCCACTTTCATTTCAACGACGCCGCACTTGTACAGGCAGTAATAATTGACTGCTTCGGTTACTGCCATGAGTAAAAGATACCAAAGCGAGAACGGAACGATTCCCCGCAGGGTTTTTCCGGCGACAAATGTATCCAGCGCGTAGCTCGTAAAAAGCGGATAAATCGAGTCTGCCAGAGAGCTGAAAACGCCGAGGATAACCATAACCGCTATCGTCTTATAATACGGCCGCAGGTACGGCGCAAGTTTCCGGATGCCTTTCATCGCACGCTCCTTTCTGCGGAAGTCCCTTCCGCGGGTATCTGCCCGTCTTCCACCCCGGCCGTCTGCAGGCGGTACACCTTGGCGTACATGCCGTTCTTTGAAAGAAGTTCTTCGTGCGTGCCCTGTTCGACGATCTTCCCGTGTTCCATCACATAGATTCTGTCCGCGTGCATCAGCGTGGAGATTCTGTGCGCGATCAGAATCACCGTCGATGAACCAAGGTTCTCCCGGAGCGATTCCCGGATCTTCGCGTCCGTCTCCGCATCGACCGCGGAAAGCGAGTCGTCAAAGATCATAACAGGCGGCTTCCGGATCAGCATCTGCGCGATCGCCGTGCGCTGCTTCTGCCCGCCCGAAAGCGTCACGCCGCGCTCACCGACAAACGTATCGTACCCTTCCGTGAACTTCAGAACGGTATCGTCGAGGCTCGCGAGTCTTGCCGCGCGGCGCACTTCGCGAAGGTCATAATTACTTCTTGCGATGCCGATATTATCGGCAAGTGTCCTTGAGAACAGAAACGGCTCCTGCAAAACAATGCCGACATTGCTCCGCAGCCACGACTTCCGGATATCACGGATATCCGTATCTCCGACCGTAATTTTTCCGTTTTCTTCCGGCAGCTCATACAGCCCGTCCAAAAGATACATCAGCGTCGACTTGCCGCTGCCGGTTCCGCCCAGAATCCCGATCGTCTTTCCCGCGGGGATCGTCATGCTGATGCCGCTTAAAACTTCCGCGGATCCGTTATCGTACTGAAAACGGACATTCTCCAGATGAATGTCCTGATGCATATCCGGCGTCCCGGCACCCGGCCGGTCCTCTTCGGTCTTCGAATTCATGATATAGCGCAGTCTGTCAATCGAGATCCCCGCTTTCGACATTTCCGTGATCGTTCTGCCAAGGCTGCGGATCGGCCAGGACAACAGACCGTTGTAGGAAATCAGGGCAATATAGCCGCCGGCAGTCAGATTTCCGCGCACGCAGAAGACCGCGCCGAGCACCGTAACCAGCATTGTGCGCGTCGTCGCTATAATATTGCCTTCGACCCAGAATGCCGCAAACGTCTTCTGGAGTGTAATCCAAAGGCCTGTATAATATTCGTTCTGCTTCTCGAAGCGCTCCTTCTCATAGCGTTCCCTGCCGAACGCGCGGACAACCCGCACACCGGTCAGGTTTTCCTGCGCGATGCTCGAAAGCCTGCCTTCCTCCACGTCCGTCTGCTCGAACTGGTCCGCAATCTTCTGATGAAAGAAAACCGACCGCAGCACCATGACCGGAATGAAAACCGCCGCGACTATCGTTAGCGGAATGTTGATGCCCGCCATGAACCAGATCGAAAGCACAATCAAAAGCACCGTCCGGAACAGGGAAACAAGCTGTTCGGATAGGAATGTTTTGATCGTTTCAACGTCGGAAGTGCAGCGCTGGATGATGTCTCCCGTATGGTTCTCGCTGTACCACGAAAAAGGAAGATGAATGATATGCTCAAACAGCGAATCCCGCATGCGTTTGACCAGTGTCTCCGCGCCTTTAGCGTTCATAAGGCTGAAAAGATACCGGCAGATACCTCCCGCCGCGGCGACACCCACCACCAGAACCGCAACGATGTACAGATGCGAGCGCAGATACGGGATGCCGCCGGAACGAGTGAGCAGAGGCTGCAATGGCGACGGCATGGAAGGCATGCTGTTCCCGATCACCGCGTCTACCGTGAACTGGATGATCTTCGGGTTGACCAGATCAAACAGCGATACAAGTGCAGCAAAGAGAATTGCAAGGACAAAGTACCTTTTACAGCCTTTCAGGAAAAACATTACCATGCTGATCCTGTCCGGATACGCAAGATTCCTGTCTTTCGTAGTCGTATGGACTTCTTTATGATTCATATGGATTCCTTTTTGAAACTTCTGTTACAGGTGCGGCCTCCCGGCGCCGCGGCCTCCATTGACCGGACTATACCATACTCCCGCGAGAAGTGCAAAATCGGTTCACTTCTCTTTTCCCCCTCCGGCGTGTATAATTGCTATTAACATTACACTGATTTGATCAGGCAGCAAAAACAGCCGCCGCAGGGCGGCATGAGGTTCATTCATGAATGCACAGGATAACAAACAGGAAGAAATCACTTTCGAGGACATGAACTCGGGTGGCAGCGAATCCGTCAGTGAAACAGCATCCTCCGGCGCGGAGGAAACGGCTGCGCAGGAATCTCCCGCCTTTTCGGACGCAGAGGAGACGGCTGCGAAGCCTGCTTCTGTTCCGGACGCGGAGGAGACAGCTTCGGAGTCTTCTGCCGCCGGAAGCACAGGAAACGGAAAGAACAGTAAAAAGCGCAAAAAAGGCCGTAAAAAGCTGGTCAAATGGCTCATCATCGCGGGCGCAGCCGCAGCCGTCCTCGGCTTCTTTATCTGGAAGACGAAAAAGTCCGCGGCCGACGTTTATCTGGAAGACACCGTTTCGAAGCGCGACATTGTCACCTACCATACCTTTACCGGAACGGCTGCGGCCGTAGATTCCCGCAGCGTCATGTCCGCTGTCTCGGGCGTTAAGGTCACCGAAGTCCCGGTGGAAGAAGGCGATTATGTCAAAGAGGGCGATGTCATCGCCGTTCTTGACTCCTCCGGTCTCGATGAGCAGATTTCCGAGAAGAAAGCCGCAATGGCGGCATCTGCCAATTCCAGCTCTATCCAGATCCGCTCCGCGCAGCATTCCTACAACAGTCTCCAGTCCAATGTGAAGGACGGTCTGGATTCTTCCCTGCAGGGCGCGCAGGCCGGCATCGACTCCGCCTTCTCTGGACTCGTATCCGCGCAGCAGGCGTTTAATAATGAAGTAAATCTGAATAACAGGCAGCTCAGCGCGACGATTCTCGGCGCGATCCAGAACGTTGATAACGCCTACAACGCCGTACAGCGCGCCGCACTTTCCACGCAGCAGGCAAAGGACGCGCAGGCGCATGCGGAGCAGCAGGCTGAAGACGCGGGACTTCCTTATGATAAATTCTCCTCCTCGCAGGCGATTGAATCCAGCGAGCTGTCCGAAGATCAGGCCTGGGATGCTTACAATCAGGCAGTAACCAGTTATGAGGCCGCGAAAATCAATGAGGAAAATCAGCTGACGCAGCTCTTTGACAGCCTGATTACCGCGCAGAACTCCTACCTGAACGCCGTTGACAGCTATAACGCGGCGGTCCGCAGCACGAAGCAGCAGCTCGAAAGCTATTCCCTGCAGGTGCAGCAGGCGCAGGCCGGCGCGGATGATACAGTCAGCCGGCTGCAGCTGGATAATCTTGAGGACCAGCGCAAGGATTATACAATTACGGCGCCGATCAGCGGCCAGATCACGAAGCTTTCGGTAAAGACCGGCGACATCACCGCGGTTTCCAATACGACCAGCCTCGCGACGATCACAAACTATGACAAAATGAAGGTCGACATCAAGGTCGGCGAGTACGATATTGTGGACCTGAAGTCCGGCGATCCCGTCACGATCCGCATTCAGGCGCTGAAGAAGGATTATACCGGAAAAATCGCACATATTGACCGCGAGGCAACCGTGGAAAACAGCGTCTCCTATTTCAACGCGGAAGTCAACTTCACGCCCGACGAAAATGTCCGCGGCGGTATGAGTGCCGAGGTGAAGCTGACCATCAACGATCTGCACGATGTTCTGTCGATTTCCAACGACGCGGTGCAGAATGCCGATGACGGCTCTTCTTATGTCCTTGTCCGCAGCGAAGACGGCAAAACATACACCCGCAAAAATGTTACACTCGGTGCGACTGACGGTTCCTATACGCAGGTTACGGACGGCCTTTCGGACGGCGACAAGGTCTACTACCTGCCTGCAAAGGCGCCGGGCCTGCAGGAAGGTTTGTACATGGGTACAGACGAGGGACCGGCCGACGGAACGGATGATAGCGGCGCCCCGGCAGACGGCGATGCCGCGCAGGCAGAATAAGCGGAGGCACTTATGGAAGATATCCTCCGAATGGTTAACATCTGCAAGGACTACGAGATGGGCGAGGAGACGCTGCATGTTTTGAAGAACGTCTCGCTGACTGTCCGCAAGGGCGAGTTTCTTGCAGTTCTGGGTCCTTCCGGGTCCGGAAAATCCACTTTGATGAACATTATCGGCTGTCTGGACACCCCGACATCCGGTGATTACTGGCTGCACGGCAAATACATCGCAGATGAAGACGAAACCAGCCTCGCGCATATCCGGAGCAGGGAGATCGGTTTCATCTTCCAGTCCTTCTATCTTCTGCAGAAGCAGACCGCGTATCAGAATGTCGAGCTGCCGCTCCTGTACGCAAACGTGCCGCCGGCAAAACGGAAAGAGCGTGTAAATTACTGTCTTTCCATGGTCGGATTGACTGATAAGGTCGGAAACTATCCCAACCAGCTCTCGGGCGGCCAGCAGCAGAGAGTCGCGATCGCGCGGGCGGTCGCTAACCATCCATCCATCCTTTTAGCCGATGAGCCGACCGGCGCTCTGGACCAGAAAACCGGTGAACAGGTGATGCGCCTGTTTCATACTCTTAACGAGGAAGGCAATACAATTATCATGATCACCCATGATCCGAAGATCGCGTCGCACGCTTCCAGAATCGTCCGTATTCTGGACGGCGAAATCAGTGAGGGTGCTCTCGCCGACGCGTAAGCCTGCGCAGGCGCCGCGCTATCGCAGACATGTGACCCGTTGCCGGCGTCGCGGGCGCCTGCAAACGCATGGTTCTGCCCCGGTGCCGCCTGGACGCGGGACGAAAATTATAAAACTACAGGAGGATTCGCCTCGATGCGAAATCATTTTGCCATGGTGCTGCAGAGTATCGAGATGGCTGTCGACAATATCCGGAGCAATAAGCTTCGTTCGTTTCTGACGATGCTGGGCATTGTCATCGGCGTTGCTTCGGTCATTGCGCTTGTCACGATCGTACAAAGTGTTACGGGCTCCGTTATGTCTCAATTTGAAGGACTCGGCGCAGGCACCATCAGTATCGCCGCGCCCGGAACCGTACTGAATAAGGGTTTATCCGATACCGCGCTGGATGAACTGCGCGCGACAGAGGGCGTCGCAGCTATCTCACCTTCCGCGTCCATGTCAACTTCCGCGGTTTATCAGGATACGATTACAAAGAACATTTCCGTGAACGGCTGCGATCCCGTGTACTTCCTGCATAACACGGATCAGCTTTCCGACGGCCGCGTGTTCAGCTCTGCCGAAAACGACGGGCAGACCAACGTCGCAATCGTCGACAAGGACTTCGTAAAGAATGTTCTCCGGGGAAATGCAGCGCTCGGAACAGAGTTCACACTGGACGGCTACACCTATAAGGTGATCGGAATCAGGAAACCTTCCGACAGCCTGACCGCCGCGATGACCGACAACAGTCAGGTCAAGGGCACCGTAACGATTCCCTATAAAAACGTGCTCCGGATGCAGGGAACAGCGAATGTCACAAGTGTCGATGTGTATTACGGCAGTCCTTACACTTCGCCGCAGGTGGAAGCGAATCTCCGCAAAACATTAAACCGGATCTACAATGACGCCGACAACGCCTTTTCGATCATCAATCTGGAAAGCCTGATGAACGTCATGAATTCTGTCCGCACCATGCTGAGTACGATGCTGGGCGGCATTGCCTCGATCGCCCTTGTCGTCGGCGGCATCGGCATTATGAACATGATGCTGGTTTCGGTTTCAGAAAGGACGAAGGAGATCGGTCTTCGCAAGGCGCTTGGTGCCGAACCTGTCCGGATTCAGTCACAGTTTCTGATCGAATCCATTACACTGTCCGTCATCGGCGGTCTGATTGGTATTCTTCTGGGACTTCTGATCGCATTTATCGGCGCGAAAGTTCTGAAAACAACCTTCTCCATATCCTATGGAGCAATTGTCCTCGGCGCGGGCTTCTCGGCCGCCGTCGGCATTATTTTCGGCTGGATGCCTGCCAAACGCGCGAGCGCGCTCAATCCGATTGACGCTCTGCGCTCCGAGTAACCGGTGACCGCAGAACCGACAGGCATTATCTGCGTAAATATCGGCTGCAAAGTGAACAGACACTATTGAAAGATTCCGAATCGTTATATAAGAAAGGGGATATTATGAATCAGAAATTTACCGCGAAACTGGCAGCGGTCGCTGCTGCCGCAGCACTCGTCTGCACGCTGGCACAGCCCGCAGCGCTCTCCGCAAGCGCTGCTCCTGCCTATGAATCCAGGTGGACACAGACCATTTCCATGGAGGAACTGTTACTTCCCGCACTTTCCAATCCATGGACCGACGCAAATGGCACCTACCGCCAACTCAAACAGGCGCTCCGCTTCAAGACACTTTATCAGGGAAACATTCTGAGCCTCTGGCAGAAGGGTGCCCGTATTCCCGCGGAGTCACTGCGCATGCTCTCCGAAGAGGGACTGATTTCCGGATATCTGTACAAGCTGATCGCCGGTCTGCCGTTTGCGGCTTCCGATTTCCGTGATGTTTTCAACGCGAATTATTATTACGCGGCTAATCCCGACCTTGCGGCTGCAGGCATTCCGCTGGATGAAAATCAGCTGTTCCAGCATTTCCTGACACAGGGCATGGCGCAGGGCAGAGTCGCTGCGCCCTCCTTCAATCTCTCATATTTCAAGGCGAATTATCCGCAGCTCGAGAAGGCGATGGGAGGCAGCAATGTCAACTGGTACCTGTATTACATTCTGTACGGCAAGGATAACGGACAGGTCGCCGACAGACTGCTGAAAAAGTAAACTGATCGTGTGTCAGGCGAGCAGCTGCTCGCGGATCGGCGGAATCAGCTGTTTCTTTCTGCTGACAACCCCGGGCAGCAACGCCTGAGCGTCCTTCGCCTCCACATGAAACGCGCTTCTGACCAGCTCTTCTGCCCCTTTTCCTGCATACAGAAGAAGCGTCCCCTGCTGCGGGATGCTGGTCAGCATGTAAAAGATCATGTTCATGCCGCTTCGCTTCTGTTCTTTCGGAAGATAGTCTGCCACCATCTTCTCCGCAATGCCGTATGCCTTTTCGCTCATAAAGAAGCCCTGCCCGACCGAAATATTGTAATCTCCGATCGAGAATTCCTTATAATCGGTATGCAGAATATCATCCGCGTCCCGTCCGGAAAGATCTTCTCCTGCTTCAAACATGCTTTTTGCGTACTCTTCGATGTTTTCGCCGGCAATGACAGAGAGCGCCCTTGCCGCTGCCTGATCCCGCAGCGTGCAGGTCGGTGAATGGAACATCAAAGTGTCCGAAAGAATCGCCGACAGCATCAACCCCGCAATCTTTTCCGGGATCTTCACATTCTTTTCCTGATACATTTCGTAAAGGATCGTCGAAGTGCAGCCGACCGGCTCATTCCGGAAATACACAGGTCCTCCGGTCTCAAGGCTTCCGATTCTGTGATGGTCGATAATCTCCAGAATCGCCGCTCCCTCGAGTCCGTCTACAGCCTGCGACTCCTCGTTATGATCGACAAGAATAACTTTCTTTCTATGCATGTTCAGGAAATTCCGCCTGCTGATCACGCCGCAGTATTTGCCCTCTTTGTCGAGAATCGGGAAATACCTGTGTCGAAGGCTCGCCATAACTTTGCGGGCTTCTTCAATCGGCGTGCTGACATTAAAGGTAATCAGGTTCTCCTTCAGCATGAAATATTTAATCGGCGCCGCCATGCTGACGAGTCTCGCGGACGCGTAGGTATCATAATGCGTCTGAACAACGGTGCAGCCTGAAGACTCCGCGCGCTTCAGCAGAATCGGCGGAACCTTGGAATCCGCACACACGACAAGGCAGCTCGCGCCGCAGTCAATCGCGCACATCTGCGCTTCATATCGGTTCGTGACCATCACAAGATCGCCCGGCTGCACGAGTTCCTCCATGACTTCCGGGCTGGTGCCGACCAGAATCCGGCCTTTCGTGATCTCTCCGTCTATATCACCGACAAGGAGCTTTCCGTCCAGAACTTCCAGGAGGTTCCTGTAGCTCGTATGTGCTTTCGAAAGAACCGCCGTATCGAACAGATCCATGTTCGCGTTGGCAACGTCCTTGACCGCGATCAGTCCCAGCAGGTTATTCTCTTTGTCTGTGACGCAGAGCGTGTCGATTTCATGCTCCATCATGTGCTTCCAGGCTGCCCGCATGCTCATATTGCCGTCCACGCCCGGTTCCTGCCGAATATCAATGTTGCTGATATTGGGGCTTAAGTCGACGGAAAGTCTTGGCTGTTCAAAGCCGAAATGCCGCAGAACAAACTCCGTCTCTCTGTTGATCTCTCCCGCCCTGCGGGGCTCATAGATTTTCTCTCCGGAAAGACAGTTTTTCAGATAGGCATAGGAAATCGCCGAACAAATGGAATCCGTATCCGGATTCTTGTGACCGATCACCCGGATAATTCGTTGTTTGGAAGTGTCGAACATGTTTTCCCCCTTGTTTCCCCTCGGATAATTTAAGGCAAAAAGCTGCGTATAAAAATCTCAAGCCCGATGCCGATCAGAATCGTGCCGCCCAGAATTGAAGCCTTATCGGACAGCCGCGCGCCGAAGTGCCTGCCGAACCGCAGCCCGCACATGCAGATCGCGAACGTGACAACGGCAACGATCGCGCATGCCGTCAGCGCTTCCGGTGCCCCGTATTCCGAAATTGTAAACCCGACCGAAAGCGCATCAATGGAAGTGGCAATCCCCTGCATAAAGAGCGTCGCCGGGTCCAGCCGTTTGCAGCAGTGCTTCTCCTCCTCCACCGCCCGGATCTTCCGGATGCCGTCGGCCAGCATCTTGCCGCCGATATAAGACAGTAAAAACAGCGCGATCCAGGGAATAAATTGCTGAAACGCCTCAAACGCGGATGCAATTTTATGAACGCAGAACCAGCCGGCCAAAGGCATCAGAAACTGAAAGCCGGCGTAGGTACCCGCAATGCAGCACATTCTTTTTTGCGACATGCCGGGGTCTTCCAGTCCGTTGGCAATGGAGACCGAGAACGCATCCATCGCAAGGCCTGCGCCCAGAAGGATGCTGTTTATAATAAATGCGGATGTTACTGTCATTCGGAGATTTTTTCCTTGTCCTTGCTGCGTACCTTCTGAAGTTTCACAACAATATATTCATGATAAATAAAGTAAAAGATCGCTGCCGCCGGAATGGCAATCAGGATGCCGACAACGCCGAACATTCTTCCGCCGACAATAATAGAAGCCAGTGTCAGGAGTGACGGAATGCCAAGGGACCCTCCGAAAAGCTTCGGCTTCAGGACATACCCGTCGATCGTCTGCAGAATCACCGTAAAAATCAGAAACCACAGCGCGTACCATGGATTCACCATCAGCAGGATGAAGCCGCCGATGACCGCACCGACAATCGGTCCGAACGTCGGCGCGAGGTTTGTAACACCCACGACAATCGAAATCAGCGCGATATACGGCATTTGCGCGATCACCATGAACACGGCATTCGCAACGCCGATAATCAAGCCGTCGAGCAGATCGAAAATAATATAGCGGATCAGGATATCATTGCACTTGCTCCAGAAAATACCGGCCTCATTGTACCTCTGCTCCGGAAGCAGCAGCCGGAAAAAGTGCCTGAACGCCCGCAGCACCGATTTCTTGTCCATCAGGAAATAGATTGCGAGGATGTAACTGATCACCCCGTTCATAATACCGCTTCCGATGGACCTGCCGGTATCCAGCACCTTGTCGAAGTTCTGCGTCATGCTGTGGGAAATGCTCCCGATAAAACCGTTAATCTGCGAAATCACCTGATTCAGATCCAGGTGGACTGCCTGCGCGCCGGCGCTTCCGCCGATGCTTCCAATCAGCGCCTGCAGGCCTTCGGCATAGGTTTCCAGATTGTCGAAGAACCCTTTGATACTGGAAAACAGCTGCGGAATCAGCGCAACAAATAACAGAACGATCAGCAGAATAATCACAATCGCGGCAAAAGCCACCGACAGGATGCGGTTCACCTTCTCGCGTTTCACCTTGCGGAACAGCGACCTCTGGAACAGTTTGCAGAGCGGGTCCATGATATAGGCAATGATAATACCATAGATAACCGGCGCAAAGAAGTTGATAAATGTCGAAATTCCGGATGCCACGATATTCAGATGCGAGACGGTGACAAATAACAGCACAGCCGCGCACGCGGCAAATGTTCTTGACCCCCAGGCGGTATCTTTCCAGTTCCGGTTAAACTTCATCCTGTTTCCTTTCGTTCTGTCGGTAAAACATCTCACACAAGCCCGGTACTCTCGTCCAGCCCCAGCATAATGTTCATATTCTGGACGGCCGCTCCGGAAGCTCCTTTGCCCAGATTGTCGAATACGGCGGTAACGCTGGTCTGCTCCTCATGTCCGCAGACATAAATCCGCAGCTCATTGGTCCCCGCGAGCATATTCGCGTGGAGTCTGGCAGGCTGCTGCCCGAACGGAGCCACGCGCACAAAGCGCTCTCCCTTATAATACTCCTGCAATCTTTCACATATTGTTTCCGCGGAAGGCTGCCCTGTAAGGAGCCGGTTCTGCAGCAGAATCGTTGTCGCCATTCCTTTGTAATAATCATCCACGACCGGAAGAAAAACCGGAGGATAGATAAGCCCTGTCATTTTCTGCATCTCCGGCACATGTTTATGCCGCAGGCTCAGACCGTAGATTCCCGGTGCATATAACGCTTCCGGCTTGTCCGGCGCTTCATATTCGGCGATCATCTTTTTGCCGCCCCCGGAGTAGCCGGTCAGGGAATAGCAGCTTACCGGATAATCCTCCGGCAGTATTCCCATGCGGACAAGCGGTGCCGTGACCGAAATGAATCCGGTCGCGTGGCAGCCGGGATTCGTGATCCTGCTGCTCTCCGCTATTTCCCGGCGCTGCTGCGCGGACAGTTCCGGAAAGCCGTAAACCCAGCCTTCGCTGACCCTGTGCGCCGTGGAAGCGTCAATGACGCGGACATGCGGGTTTCCGATCATGTCCACTGCTTCAATGGCCCCCGCGTCCGGCAGGCACAGAAAAACAATATCCGCCGCGTTTAACAGGCGCCTGCGCTCGTTCTCATCGTGCCTTTTGTCTTCCGCGATCCGCAGAAGCTCGAGGTCATCTCTTTGACCGATCCTGTCATAAATCTGGAGTCCTGTCGTTCCGTATTGTCCGTCAATATATATTCTGGTCTTCATTCTTTCTCCGGTTAGTCCCTTGCCCGTTATACGTCACGCTCCGGGAGAAGGTTTCTGAGCTTTTCGTTGACTGCGGCTTTTAATTCTTCTGCAAGATCCTCCGCCGCCTGCCTGCTGCCGCCGGCAGCATAGTAATAAAACTTGATTTTCGGTTCGGTTCCGGACGGCCGCACCGCAAACCAGATGCCATCTCCGAAATCAAATTTCAGCACATTGGAGGGCGGCAGAATATCATGGCCGTCATCGTATCCTGCAATATAATCTGTCGTCCTTCTGACCCTGAATTTTCCGAAATGATCCGGCTTTCCTTCACGGAACGCGGTCATCATCTCCGCAATCTTTGCTGCGCCTTCCTGACCTTTCAGGACAATCGAGACCTGCTCTTCCGCCGTGTATCCGTATTTCCTGTAGAGCATTTCAAGGACGTCCCGCATTGCCATGCCGCGCTTTCGATAGAAAGCCGCCATCTCGCAGAGCAGCATACCTGCACAGATCCCGTCTTTGTCCCGGACCTGCTCTCCCGGCGCGCAGCCGATGCTTTCCTCATACCCGAAGAAATATGTATATCCGAGTTTTTCGATTCTCGGGATCTGACCGCAGATATTCTTAAAACCGGTGAGTGCCTGAAAAACCTCGATGCCGTAGTCCCTGCAGATTGTTTTGCCGAGATCTCCGGTGACAATCGACTGGATCATCGCGGCATTTGCCGGCAGCGTTCCCTTCTCCTTTTCGGTCATCGCCAGATAAAAGATCAGAAGTGCGCCGGTCTGGTTGCCATTTAAAAAGCGGTAGCCGCCGTTACCATCCGCAATTTCAACTGCCATCCGGTCACTGTCCGGATCTGTGGCGATTAAAAGCTCCGCGCGCTTCTCTTTCCCGAGCTTCTCGGCAAGGTCAAAGGCTTTGGGATTCTCGGGATTCGGAAACGGAACCGTCGTAAAATCGGGGTCCGGGTCCTTCTGCTGCGGTACAATAAAGAAATTTTCAAAGCCGCGTTCCCGCATCAGCGTCTGCATCGGCACACTGCCGGCTCCGTTGAGCGGCGTATATACGACGGGGACGGACCGATCCAGCTCCGCGTCATCCCGCTGCGCCATTAAGTGGCAGTAATCAAGATAGGCGCGGTCCATCTCTTCGCCGAGCATCAGAATCCGGCCGCTGCGCACGCCTTCCCCGATGCTGCTCTCTGCGAATTTGTCAAACAGATCGTGTCGCTGAATTGCCGCCGCGATCCCGTCCGACACTTCTCCGGAAATCTGTGCGCCGTCCTTCCAGTACACCTTGTATCCATTATACTCCTTCGGATTGTGGCTTGCCGTCATGTTGATACCGGATACGGCTCCGATCTTGCGAATCGCAAAGGACAGCTCGGGTGTCGGACGAAGCGACGGGAACAGATAGACACGGATTCCATTCCCGGCCAGAATCTGCGCCGCGAGCTCCGAAAACTCTCTGGAATGGTGCCTGCAGTCATAGGCTATAACAACGCCTCTGTCCGGATCTTCTCCGCTTGATAAAATGTAGTCCGCGATTCCCTGCGTTGCCCTTCCGACCGTCCGCTCGTTCATTCTGTTCGTGCCGGCGCCGCAGATTCCCCGAAGGCCTGCAGTGCCAAACGCGATATCCTGATAAAACCGGTCGTTAATCTCTTCCGGATTTCCTTCGATTGCCTTTAATTCCAGGTACATCGGATCATTTTCCGGTATTTCGGAAAGCCAGGTCTTATATGTTTTCTGTGCATCCATTGTTTTTCCCCTGTTACAGCGCTTCGCCTTACAGTATCCGGTCAACCGCTTCCGTGTCAAAAACAACACGCTCCAGCTTCTTCGTCTCAATCTGATAAAGCGCGTTCGCCGCCAGATGCTCGGCAGCCTGTTCTAGATCGCGTACACCGGTCGTGTCTTTAAACTTTCTTACGACCAGCTCCGCGGCCTTGTCTGTCACGACGCATTCCTCCCGGTTCATTCCCATTCTCTTCAAAACACGGGGCAGCGAAAACTTCAGAAAAATCGTCTTCTTCTCCTCCGGTGTATAGTCCGGAATATCAATGACCGCGAAGCGGCTCATCAAGGGCGCGCTGATTCTGGACTTGTCATTTGCCGTCGCAATCGGATAGACCCCGGACGTCGGAATCATGCATTCCATGTAGTTATCGGTGAAGCCGATATTGTCCAGCAGCGTCAGCAGCGCGTCCGCGGGGTTTCCTCCGCCCGCAGCCGCTGTGTCCGCCTTGTCCAGTTCGTTGATGATAAAGACAAGATTGGATTCACCCGCCGCGTAGAACGCTTCCATAATGCTTCCGGGTTTCGCGTTCGAATAGACTCTCGGAGAACCGGTCAGCTGCTCGGAATTATGGATCGAGCTCATGTCAAGCGTCGTCCACGGCAGCTTTAAAATTCTTGCGACCGCGTAGGCAATCTGCGATTTTCCGGTGCCTGCCGGCCCCGCGAGCAGCAGTCCGTATGCCGGCAGCGTATGCGTTCTGTTGATCTGAATGATCGTTTCGATGATCCGCTGCTTGACCTTGTCCATGCCGTACAGTTCTTCATCGAGAATTTTACGCGCCTGCACCGGGTCAATCGCCTCGAAATAATCGCTCTTCCACTGCACGTTCAGCATGATGGAAAGCGCTCTTTGCGCATGCCGCCGTTCCTCCGGGCTGACCTCCTTCGATCTTGCGACAGCCAGGTTTCTCCTCGCCCAGAGCCGGATATTCGAAGGGAGCGTCCTGCCGGTGCAGGAAAGGAAATCCGTAATGCTCTGCAGGCTTGTGAGCTTCATGTCATCGCCTTCAGGGTCCGTGTCGTCGTCTTCCTGCGCTTCATCGAGCGAACGGCTCTGCAGGAGCCTTGTAATCATAAACTGCAGAAATCCGTCTTCCGCGGACAGCTTGGTCTCTCCGCCGGAATCCACTTCCCGGATTTTGTAGACGGCAAATCCCTGCTCCGTATGCGCTCCGGACAGCCGCACGCCGATCTGATTGTCCCCGAGCCACGAAAGAAGGGCTGTAAACCGGCTGTCCATCCGCAGGATATCCACCGTGCAGCTTTCTCCCGAAGCCGGCTGATAACGGAAAGCCGTTCTTTTATCCGGGCTCATGAAAACACCGCTGACATGATGCTGCAGCGCGGCATCCTTATCATCCAGTACCAGAATCGGATGCGCGGCATCCGCAAAGGACGCGTCGCTTTCAAATTCCGTATAGGTGCATACCTTTGGTGCAACAGCGCTGTTCTTTGACTGCGGGCTGTCCGTGTCTTGTTTTGCGCTGAAATCAAACATAAGCGAAGGCATAAAAACTCCTTTCAGACCAGCCTCTTCTGATATCCGCCGGTTACATTGGTCCCCGCCTTCTCGATAATGAAGGCCTGCGGATCGATTGACAGAATGTCTTTCTTGACCTCTTCCACTTCACTCTTGGCGACAACCGTAACCATGACCTCGGTCTCTTTACCTGTATACGCGCCCATACCTTTCCAGCAGGTTACGCCGCGCACATACTTGCTCATGATGATGTCCTTGATCTCCGGATGATGCGTAAAAATCATCAGCTCCAGCTCGATGTTCTGGTAGTGGAACCGGTCAATCGCGATCGCGAAGGCCGCAACAAAAATGATCGAATCAATCGCGACCGAAAGCTGGAATAAAACCGCCATTACCGTATAAAGGCAGGCGTTGAAAATCAGATTCATGAGGCCGACCGAAAAATGCCCCTTCTGGGTCAGATAAACGCCCAGAAGATCAAGGCCGCCGGCACTGCCTCCGTTCGTGAGTATGAGGCCGCACCCGGCGCCGCCGAAAAGCCCCGCGATCAGAATATTCGCTAGTGTATCATCAATCAGCGGCTTTACGGGAATCGGTGCCAGCGTGAACGCGATTGTCTGCACCGCGACCGAAATCAGCGTGCCGACCAGCATCTTGCGGCTCATGGACCGGTACGCCAGAAGAAACAGCGGAATGTTCAGCGCGAGGTTGACAAGTCCCGCGACATCGACGCCGTTTATATTTGAAAAAAGCAGCGTCCGGATGAGCTGCGCAAGGCCTACAATGCCGCCGGCGTACAAATGCAGCGGCATCATGAACCAGTTGACAGCACAGGCATATATTGCGGACCCCAGAACAATCATCAAAAGGTTCGACGGCGTCATCGGCCGGTAGGGGCCGGTAATCTTATTCTCTTCCATATAACTTCGTCCCGATCAATTCTTCTGTGTTTTCCCACTTTTCTTACCGGCAGGCAACCGCGTCAATCTCAAGCTTCGCTCCCTTGGGCAGCGCCGCGACCTGGACCGCGCACCTTGCGGGAAACGGCGCCGTGAAGAACGTCGCGTATACTTCATTCATCGCGGTAAAATCAGCGATATCCGCAAGATAAACCGTCGTTTTAACAACATCGGACATGTCCATGCCTGCCGCCGAAAGAATATTCCGGATATTTGTCAGGGACTGTGCCGTCTGCGTCTGAATATCATCGCCCGCGAAATTTCCGGTCGCGGGATCCACCGGAATCTGTCCGGATACATAAACGGTTTTACTGCTCCCCGTCACTTCCACGCCCGCGGAATACGGTCCGAGAGCAGCGGGTGCCTTGTCGGTTACAACTGCCTTATTCATCTGCGTCAACTCTCCTTTTACAATATTATAGGTATTCTATACTTTGTCAGCGCGGCCCGCAATGGAGCATCGAAATATTCCTGTCTTCGCGCTCCGCTGCGGGCCTTTTCTGTTCAAGATATGTTCAGTTCTGCATCCGGATCTGCTGTCCCTGTACCAGTTCGTAGGAAGTCAGCTGCTCCGCGTCCAGATCGGTATGGTGCATGTCCACCGCGGTAATCTGGCTGTTCTCATAGGTCGTGTAATAGTAAATTCCCCTGTCCAGATTGCAGCAGGAGCTGTAAATCGTATACTCGCAGACCGGACGGCCGTCCGCATCCGTCCCAAGCCGGCAGCAGCCTTTCTGCTGCTCTACAGACCCGAGAATCTTGAAAAACTGACTGATGCTCGCGGACTCCGTCTCCGCTTTTTCCGAATTCATCCGCGTGAATGCAACTTTCACAAACCGGGATGCCGAAGAAAGATCGCCCGGTATTCCGAAGCCGCCCATGCCGCGGCTGTACGTATCCAGCGTAACCCCCGGAATCAGTCTCTGCTGCGGAAGTCCCGCGGAAGCGTTCATATAATCCGCAAGATGCGTCATCTGATAGTCAAAGGTCGGATTGTTCGTCATGACGCCGACCGGATTGTCATAAACCACGCCGCCCTTTGCTGTCTGCTCAAAAACAACCGCTTCCTTCTGATCCGCGATCATCCAGTGCAGCGGTGAAGGCGGAAGCTGCGGCGCGAACGCGTCATCGGTCAGATTGATTTTAGCAAGAAGCGCTCTTGCCTGCTGAACACTTTCGCACTGGCCGAGGATCCACGGAATAAATTCGAAAGAAGTGATATTGTCCTTCCCTTCGGCCTCTTTCCTGTAGTCCGCGTTTCCGGGGAAGTTCAGACCTGCCATGCCAAGTCCCTTTTCATTGACAGCGTCATAATACAGAGGATAATCGCCTACGACATATGCCATTCCGATCAGCGCAAAGTGATGCGGCATTGGCGTGCAGTGCCGGAAGGTCAGCGCCTTGTTTCTCGGCGTGACCGTGACCGTCTCATGATAGGAAAATTCAAGATCCAGATTCCGGCCAAAATAATGGTCTTTCCCCGTATAAGCTGCTGCTGTACACATAGTTTCATCTGCTCCTTTCCTGCATGTCTCCCCTTATAAACCGGTTCCGGTTATTACGAGTTGTTTCTAACCAAAATCAGTCTATCACACTCTGCTGCCGGCGGGTCTCCCTGATTTTCTTCCGCAGCAGATTCTCCGGAACCTCCTTCCGAACAGAACGCGCAGCCGGAAAAGCCGGCTGTCCCGTCCCTGTTGGGGCAGGAGCAGCCGGCAGAAAGAGAAATCTTGTAGACCTTCTGTCCGTATTCCTTTTTCAGATACCCGGATAAGGTCAGAGTTTCCATTCCGTCTCTCCGGGCAGGCGCGTCAGATCTCAAGGAGATCGCTGTAAGCTTTCAGAGCGCCTTCCGTATCGTGCGCGAGAACGCGTTTCGCGAGAACCTTGCCCAGCTGAACGCCTTCCTGATCGAAACTGTTAACATTCCAGAGGAATCCCTGGAACATTACCTTGTTCTCAAAGTGTGCAAGGAGCGCTCCGAGAGAAGCAGGTGTCAGCTGTCTGCCGGTGATAATGCTCGACGGACGTCCGCCTGCGAAGTTCTTGTTCCGATTCTCGTCTTTCTTTCCGCAGGCAAAGGCAACAATCTGCGCAGCCACATTCGCGCAGAGCTTCTTCTGGCTGGTGCTGCCTTCGATGACAACATCCGTGCCGGTCTGGTTTTCCCGGAAACCGATGAACTGCAGCGGAATGATGTTCGTTCCCTGATGGAGCAGCTGATAGAAAGAGTGCTGGCCGTTGGTTCCGGGCTCACCGAAGATGACAGGCCCTGTCACATAGTCTACAGGCTCGCCGAAACGATTGACCGATTTGCCGTTGGACTCCATGTCCACCTGCTGCAGATGTGCCGGGAATCTGGAAAGGGCCTGCGAATACGGCAAAACAGCAGTGGCCTCCATTCCGAGAATATTGCGCTCATATACGCCGATCAGCGCATCCAGCATATCCGGATTCTTTAACGGATCTTTCTCCTTTGCAAGCTCGTCCTCGGCATGTGCGCCGTCAAGGAACTGCGCGAACACTTCCGGTCCGAAGGCAAGAGAGAGAACCACGCCGCCGACCGCCGAAGAGCTCGAATACCGGCCTCCGATATAGTCATCCATATAGAATGCGGCAAGATATCCTTCATTCTTCGCAAGCGGAGACGTCTCACTGGTTACCGCGATCATATGTTTAGCAGGATTATATCCTGCTTTGACAAGAGCATCCTTTACAAACGCTTCATTTGTCAGCGTCTCGAGCGTTGTGCCGGATTTGGATACAAGGATGAAAATGGCATGCGCCACATCCGTAGACGCAAGAACCGCCGCCGCATCATCAGGGTCCACGTTGGAGATGAACTTCGCGCTCATCTTAAGGTTTCCGGTTGCCTTTGCCCAGTTCTCGAGCGCGATATACATGGCTCTGGGGCCGAGATCGCTGCCGCCGATACCAATCTGGACAACGGATGTGAACTTTTCTCCGTTCTCGTTGACAATTTCGCCGCTGTGTACCTTATTTGCAAAGTCGGCAATTCTCTTCTGCTGCTCTTCATAGAACGCGCGCTTGTTGACGCCGTCTGCGACAACATCCCTGCCGAGCTGTCCTCTGCACAGCTGATGCAGGACAAGGCGCTTTTCACCGGTATTGATGACGGCGCCGTTATAAAGCTCCTCAAACTTCTCGGACAGCTGCGCCTCAAGAGCCAGTTCCCGCAGCGCTTTCAATGTGTCATCGTCCACTGCCTTCGCCGCATAGTTGTACTGCAGGCCTTCTGCCATCGGCACGCTGTACTTCTTAACGCGCTCCGCGCCCTCTTCTCCGCTCATGACCGCAGCGAGATCCACGCGCTTTGTTTCTTCCAGCTTCTTATAGGAAGCCAGTGTATCAAGGTTTTTCCAATCAGCCATAGTATCCTTTCCGCACCGACTCTAAGCGATGCACCAAAACACCTTCGGAACCGATCCCGAAATCGTTCTGATTATATCATGTAATATCTCTGAAGAACAGAGCCGCCCGGCCAATTAGCACTTGCTCTTCCCCTGCAATCCATAGATAATTGAATGCATAGATGTCTTCTTTCTACAGGAAGGCAGACAGGGGTTGCTGAAATGGAAATTAAAGATCTGTTCGATACCGGTAGCGCGATTATGGACGCCGTAAACGACGCCGTCTCTTCCAATGACTATTCCGCTCTTTCCGGCAAAATCCGTGATTCGCTGCAGGATGCCTCGGAAGCCATGAAGAACGCGGGCAAGGGTTTTACTCCGGGCAGCGGCGCAAAGTCCGGCGATTCCTCGCGGCTGGATAAGGAGAAGAAATACTGGCAGGATTATCAGTCCGCATGGTACTTGCGCCATCCGGAGAGCGCCGCGGCAAAGCCTTCCGCAAGGCCGAAAGAAGGCAGCACCTTTTTCCTCCGGAGCGGCATTTCCAGAAACAAAGGACTGGTTCCTCTGATTCTCGGCGTTACCGGCGATATCCTCGGCGGATTCGGAATTCTCTCGTTTCTCGTGATCGGACTGCTTATGTCGGTTGCGGGGACCGGGTACGGGTTTGTTTTGGCGGGCTTTCTCTTCTACACCGCGCTCCTTGGCGCCGGCATCTTTGCGACCATCCGCGGCGTCACGACGCGCCGGCTTGTGAAGAAGTATTTCCGGTACGCGGAACTTGTCGGCGATCAGGAATATTTCTCGATTTCCGATCTGGCAAAACAAGTCTCCGCGCCCGATGAGCTCGTCCGGACGGACCTTTCGAAGATGATCCGCGCAGGCTATCTGAAGGACGCGCGTTTTGACAAACAGCAGAAAACGCTGATGCTGACCGGGCATGTCTATGAACTCTATCAGAACGCAGAGCGGGGCAGAATCGAAAGGGAGCAGGAAGCCGCCAGAGAAGAGGAGCAGAAGGCGCACCAATACGATGACCTGCCCGAAGAAGCAGCGGCGATCATGAAGGACGGGGATGAGTACATAAGACGCGTCCGGAAGATCAACGATGTCATCCCGGATACCGATGAAATGAGCACGAAGCTCTACAAGATTGAAGATACAATGCGCGCGATCTTTGCGCAGCTGCGGCGCGATCCATCGGCGGCGTCCGGCCTTCGCCGCTTTATGAACTATTATCTGCCGACGATGATGAAGCTCCTGAATGCTTACGTGGATCTGGACAGGCAGAGTGTTTCGACCGAAAACGTACAGCAGACCAGACAGGAAATCCGGGACAGTCTGGATACAATTCAGACCGCTTACGAAAAACTGTTCAACGATCTGTTCCAGAACAAGGCATGGGACATCCAGTCAGATATTTCGGTTATGAAAACCATGATGGAGCGGGACGGACTCGTTCCGCAGGAAGGGGAAAATAAATGACAAATGATTTTTTCAGGGATTTTGACAAAGAGGCTCCGCAGTCTCCGGTACTGACCTTCTCCGGGGCGGAGGAAGCAGCCGCCGGAGCGGAGGAAGAAGCCGCGCAGCCGGCACCTTCCAAAACCGCGGAAGACGCGATGGAAGAAGCCAGAAAACTGCTGACGCCGGAGGAGCTTTCGCAGGTGGATGCTTTCGCGGACAAAATCGACCTGTCCGATTCCGCCGCCATTATGAACTACGGTGCCTCCACGCAGAAGAAGCTGGCGGATTTCTCCCAGTCCGCGCTCGACAATGTGCGCACGAAGGATATGGGGGAAACCGGGGAGATGATGACACAGCTGATAACGCAGCTGCGCAATTTTGACGTTGATAATGAAGAAAAGAAAGGTCTGTTCGGGCTCTTTAAGAAGGCGGACAACAGCCTTGCGGCTATGAAGGCGAAGTACAGTAAGGTCGAGACCAATGTCACGACTATCTCGAACGAGCTCGAGAAGCATCAGGTTATGCTCCTTAAAGACATCGATGTGCTGGACCGGATGTACGAGCTGAATCTGAACTACTTCCGGGAACTGACCATGTACATTCTGGCCGGCAAAAAGAAGCTGCAGGCAGTCCTCGAAAACGATCTGCCGGAGCTTCAGAAAAAGGCCGAGGAAAGCGGCCTTGCGGAAGACGCGCAGGCGGCAAGGGATCTGCGTTCCCAGTGTGACCGCTTTGAAAAGAAGCTTTATGACCTCGAGCTCACAAGAACCGTCTCGATGCAGACGGCGCCGCAGATCCGTATGGTGCAGACCAGCGACACGGTCATGGCCGAGAAAATCCAGTCGACCATCGTAAACACGATTCCGCTCTGGAAGAATCAGATGGTGATTTCACTCGGCGTTGAGCACGCGGCGCAGGCGGCAAGGGCAGAACGCGAAGTCAATGACATGACGAATGAACTGCTCAAAAAGAACGCGGATGCGCTGAAGACTGCAACAGTAGCCGCCGCGAAGGAATCCGAGCGCGGCATCATTGACATTGAAACGCTTCGCCACACAAACGAAACGCTGATTTCCGCCATGGACGAAGTCATCGCGGTGCAGAAGGAAGGCAAGCAGAAACGTCTTGCGGCGGAAAACGAACTCGCGCAGATTGAGGATCAGCTGAAAAACAAACTCCTCGAGGCAGCAAGAAACTAGCTCCGGGTTCCAAATCCATCACAACAGTTAAATGCCCGGCTGACAGAAGAAAACTGTCAGCCGGGCATTTGCTCATCCCAGCGCCACATCCAGAATCATCATCAGCGTGAAGCCGGCCGCAAAGGCAACCGTTCCGAGGTTTGAATGTTTTCCCTCGGACATCTCCGGAATCAGCTCCTCGACTACGACGTACATCATGGCGCCGGCCGCAAAGCTCAGAAGATAAGGAAGGACCGGCACAACAAATCCTGCTGCAAGCACGGTGATCAGCCCGGCGACGGGTTCCACCGCGCCGGACAGCGTTCCCAGGACGAACGTCTTCGATTTCTTCATACCCCCGGCGCGAAGCGGCATTGATACAATTGCGCCTTCGGGAAAGTTCTGAATTGCGATGCCGATGGACAGTGCAAGTGCGGATGCCATCGTGATATTGCTCGTGCCGTACAGCCATCCCGCAAAAACAACGCCGACCGCCATTCCCTCCGGAATATTGTGCAGTGTAACCGCGAGGATCAGCTTGGTCGTCTTTTTCAGGCCGCTTTTCGGGCCCTCTTCTTCATTGTCCATATGCATATGCGGCGTAATGACATCCAGCAGCAGAAGGAATCCCATGCCGATCAGAAAGCCGACAGCGGCAGGAACAAACGCAAACTTTCCCATGTTTTCGGCTTCTTCAAGCGCAGGAGCAAGCAGGCTCCAGAAACTGGCCGCAACCATGACACCGGCTGCGAAACCGGTCAGCGATTTCTGCACCTTCTCCGTGAGCTGATCGCGAAGCAGAAACACCATTGCCGCTCCTGCAGTTGTTCCGATAAACGGAATGATGAGTCCTCTAAAGATATCCGGCATTTCCGTCGTTCCTTTCTATAGTCAGCATATTGAGAGTAAGATGATTCAGGCCGCCGCGCCGGCAATCAGCGCGATCAGTCCGATGATCAGGATAATCGGCAGGACATAGACCGCAAGTCCGATTACACTGATCGCAAGTACGGCAAGAATCAGCCAGCCGATACCGCCGAGCAGCCAGCCGAGCAGCTTCCCCGCGATGTGGAACATGCATCCTGTCAGCTTAAACAGAATAACGATAAATAAGATTGTTATCAAGATAGAAATCATATATTGCTCCTCGTTTCACAGGATGGAATTCATTACCTCACCCTGGTTTAGAAAATGCAGGTGATCAGGGTCAGAATTGCCAGCCCGCCCTGCATCAGAATGATTTTCGGATTGCTGGTCAGACTTCCGTACAGCGCTACCGCTACGATGTAGATCATGAGGAAGATCAGTGCTGTTTTGCTGGAAAAAGCAAAAACAGCGATCAGAATCAGCACGCTGATCAGCCCGTTGTATACTCCCTGATTCTTGAAAAGCGTATTGACCGAATCCCGCTTCAATTCATCGGCGGTCATGCCGAAAACCTTGGCGGTCTTATCCGACGCTGTCGCGAGCGTCTCCAGATAGAAAATATACAGAAACTCGAGTGCCACCAGCACGGCGAAAATTTTTGTAATCAGTGACATATAAAACACTCCTTCATATCAATTATTGAACAGCCTGTAAGGCACATTATAGCCTGCGGCTTATTCTTTTACAATTTCCTGATCCGAAATTGTAAAAAGCCGGCCCGCCATTCCTTTACGGAACAGCGGGCCGGCCATACGCGGTTCGCGTTACTTGATCTCAATCTGTTTAGCGGGAGCCTTTTCGGCTATCGCAGCCTTGTTCGGTACGGTAAGTGTCAGAACACCGTTCTCATACTTCGCCGCAATCTCTTCCGGCTTTACATCCTCGCCGACTTCAAAGCTTCTCTCATAAGAAGCTTCGGTTCTCTCCTTGCGGATAAACTTACCGGTCTTCGTATCCTTCTCGTCCTTGTCTTCCTTGTGGGAAGCGGAAACGCTCAGAATACCGTCCTTCAAGCCGATACTGATATCCTTCTTGTCAAAGCCCGGAAGATCAGCCGTCAGCGTGAAGTGATCGCCATGATCAACAACATCGGTCTTCATAAGATTCTTCTTCATCAGGCGGTTCATTCCGTTCCACTCATGACGAAGCATCTTGTTATATCTGTTCGCGAGCTTTCTGTTGTGGCGGTCAATACTCTTCTCCGTCTGAATCTCTTCCTTGTCCGGAGCGACCAGTGATACAACATCCTCAAACGGATCGTACCAGTCATCAGCAAAATCATCTATCATATCATCAAAATCATTCGTCCAAACCATAGGCATTAACATAAGTCATTCCTCCTTTAGTAGCGAGGCCTTCCGTTGCTGCCGCGGTGAAGCCTTGTTGTTATGATTTATTAAATTGCTTCCGGAGAGGTTTCTGTATCGTTCTTTCTTTCCCTCTCTTCAATTATGTGTTATAGCACTTCTATAACAAACAGTCAACAGGTAAAACGGTTTTTCTTTGAAATTTTACGCTTCCTGCTCCGAACGAAGGCCTGCGTCTTCCGGAGAAAGTGTGACCGTTCCGTCCTCCAGGACAAAACACGGAATCCCCGCATACCCGTTCGCCTTCGCATCATCGAATGCCGGATTTGTGTCGCGCAGCTTGAGAAACGCCTTCAGATTCTTCACATGCGCGCCGATATCAATCATCTTGTACGCGTCATCGCCCTTGATCTGCTTCTCTACGAAAGCGCAGTCCGGGCAGCTTGGCATGCCGTAAATTGTGATCATTTTCGCCTCCTGTTTTCTGACGAATCATTCATTCCTGACTGATCATTCATTATAGAAGATTTTTTAAATATACCATATTGCCGGCGAAGTCTGGCAAGGGTTCATCACCTGTAACCGAATCATGACTTTCTTTCCCCTGTCGTATAATATCGTATAATTATATGGTATATTAATTTTTAGTTTATCAATTAAACTGTTTGCAAAATATTCTAACAGTATAAGGAGCCACTATGCTCGAAGTCCTGATTCTCTGGGGTTACATGCTGCTCGTCTGCATGACTGCCGGTGCAGTCGTGCTGTCTTTGCTTTCCCGAATTCTTTCCACTCCGAAACCGTCCATACTCGGTCCCGCCTCCTGCGTGATGACCGGAATCTTTGCGCTTACAATATACGCGGAATACTTCAGCCTTTTTGCCGGTGTCGGAGCCGCAGCGCACCTGTTGATGCTGGCGCTGCTGGCAGCCGGCTGCTATTTCTATAAAGATGAAGTCCGTCCGATATTCTCCCGTTTCCGCAGGATTCTATACTCCCGCGAATGGCTGCTGATCCTTCTGTTCGCTGCGGCCGCCGCATTTTACACTTCCCGCGGCAAATTTCATACAGATACCGGTATTTATCATGCGCAGGCAATCCGCCTGATTGAAGAATACGGAACGCTCCTTGGCAGTGGCAATATCCAGCAGCATTTTGCCTATAACAGCAGTTCGTTATGTTTTGCCGCATTGTTTACGTTTTCATGGATTCTGCCCGGCGCTTTCCATGGAACTACCGGATTTCTGATGACGGTGCTGGGACTTTATTCTGTTCATGGGCTGCTGAATCTGCGTAAAACACGCGCCTTCGGCTCCGCAGCCTGCCAATGCGGAATTCTGATCTATATTCTGACCGATATCTACTACGCGCAATCACCGGCGACGGACTATTTTGCCATGCTGTGCGCGCTGTTTCTTTTCTCCGAATGGCTGAAAGGCTCTGCTTTGCGGGCGCTGCACCGCGCGGACGATTTTTATCCGGCAGGATACTACGGTCTGCTTGCCGTCTCTTCCATCTTCATCGTCAGCATCAAGCTCTCAGCCGCCGCAGTCGTACTTCTTGCTTTATACCCTCTGGCGATTCTGATCAAAGAGAAAAAGCCGGCGCTGATCCTTCGTTTTCTGCTTGCAGGATTTCTTGCTTTCCTGCCGTTTCTTCTCAGGAACATCCTGATTTCCGGCTGGCTTCTCTACCCAGTGAAAAGTCTGGATCTGTTTGCGGTCGACTGGAAGGTTCCGGCAGCTTATCTTGAACATGACTCGGCGCAGATCTCGGTCTGGGCGAAATGTCTTTATGATGTGAATAAGAAGGACTGGTCCATCCGCCAGTGGTTTCCGGTCTGGTTTAAAGGACAGCAGCATTATGAAATCATGCTGTTTTATGCCCAGTTTGTCTCGGTTCCCCTGCTGTTCATCGATTTTATCGGCCGCCGCAGCCGCGGGCTCCGGTTCCGCTGGGATTATGCCATATATTACGCGGCGGTTTTTGCTTCTCTTGGCATCTGGTTTCTGGAAGCGCCCTTTATCCGCTACGGACTGGCATTTCTCTTCGCGCTTCCACTGACAGCGGCTTTCGAATTCTTTGGCATGACTTCCGGTCAGCTCTTCCCGCGACGGGAATCTTCTGCCACGGGCGCCGGTCAAACCGTGCTCCTTACCCTTGGCACAGGTCTGTGCGTGGCAGTTTTCATCTGTTTTACCAGCTGGATTGACCATTACGCGATGGATGAGCTGGTCTTTGCAAAACATCATCTGACAGAGCCGTACTATCTGACGCAGATTCCGTTTGATACCGTAAAGGAATCCGAAAAGACCTGGGGGGATATTACAGTCTATTATTCCGAAGAGAATGACATGAACAGCTACTGGCTTGTGCCCTCGGTCTGCTACAGTGACATGCTGGACCGTTCGCAGCCGCGGGGCACTACAGTTCGGGATGGTTTCCGGCCGCGGGAATGATATAATAAGGCATGTTTTGCGCAGGAGGTTCCCTATGTCCGACACCACCAAACGGGCTCTCGAAGAGTCCCTCAAACACATGCTTTTAAAAAAGCCGCTCGATAAAATATCGATCAGCGACATCACAAACGACTGCGGAATCAGCCGCATGACCTTCTATTATCATTTCAAGGATATTTACGATCTTGTGGAGTGGTCCTGCGAAGAGGACGCGGCGAGGGCTCTCGCCGGCAACAAGACCTATGAGACATGGCAGCAGGGTTTCCTGCAGATTTTGAGGCTGTCCGCGACAACAAGCCCTTTATTATGAATGTTTACCGCTCGGTCAGCCGCAGTCAGCTGGAGCGCTATTTATATAAGGTAACATACGCGCTGCTGCTCAATGTCGTGAACGAGGAAGCGGAGGGGATGTCGGTCGACAAGGAGGATAAGGCGTTCATTGCGCATTTCTATCAGTACGCCTTTGTGGGGCTTATCCGCGTAAGCGAAATGCCGCGCGGCGGTGTTTTTATGCCATTCATAAAACTCTTTCTTTCCTCTTGCAATAGCCTGTTTCATCGCTTATTATCAGAATGTAAGCGTTTACATTTCTACCGTCCGGCACCTGTTCTTTCAGCCGGACGCGACGGAATCTCCGAGGAAAAGCCATGAATATCTATGATATCGCGCGGCTTTCCGGCGTTTCGATCGCAACCGTCTCCCGCGTGATGAACGGCAGCGACAAAGTCTCCGGAAAAACCCGCAGAAAGGTACTCTCCGTCATTCAGCAGGAGGGATATACGCCCAATCTTCTTGCGCAGGGGCTCGGTCAGGGTACGATGCATGCCATCGGCATCATGGTCCCCGAAATATCCGACTTGTTCATGTCAAGCTGCGTTTCTTATCTCGAATCCCTGCTTCTTTCGCACGGCTACAATTATGTTCTCTCCAGCAGCGGTTTCGCGCAGGACAAAAAGGAAGCCTGCGCGAGAGCTCTGCTCTCGCGGCAGATTGACGCTCTCCTTCTGGTCGGATCCACCTACGCCGGCCATGAAAAGAGCGACACGGATTTTGTGCGGAGCGCGGCGGCACAGGTTCCCGTCTTTATCATCAACGGCTCTGTGGAAGGAGAAAACATCTACTCTTCGGTCAGCGACGACAAGAAGGCAGTCTATTCGGTCGTCACCTCGATGATCGGCAGCGGCAGAAAACGGATTCTTTTTCTCTCCGACTCCCGCTCATACAGCGCGAATGAAAAGCTGGAAGGCTATGAACAGGCGCTCCTTGCGTCCTCTCTGCCGCTTCTGGGCGAGCTCAGGATGCACGTTCCGTCCGGCATCCATGAAGTGCGCGATCTTCTTCTGCAGTACCGGAATCTTTCGTTCGACGCGGTGCTTGCGGCAAACGACAGCATCGCGGTCGGCGCGGTCAAGTACGCCTGCGCGCGCGGCCTGCGGATTCCCGAAGATCTTGTCATCGTCGGATACAACAATTCGCCGTTTGCCGAGTGCTGCGAACCCGAGCTTTCGAGCATTGACAACGGATTGAAGGAAATCTGCGAGAAGACAGTACAGCGTCTGATGCGGGTACTGGACGGCGATCAGGACGTCGAAAAAGATGTCACTGTCCCCTGCCGTCTGGTCCGCCGGAACACGACGGATTTCTGATCGTTTGTCAAAACAGCGCTTACTACAATTTTCCACAAAATGTAAGCGTTTACAATTGACAAATACCAGTATTTTGGTTTATTTTTAATGTAAGCGGTTACAAAGCTGATTATTATGTATCTGGGTCATAAGGAGGTTATAAGTCATGAAGAGTTTCATGGACAAGGATTTCATGCTGTATAACGATACAGCGAAGCATCTTTTCCACGATTATGCAGAGAACCTGCCGATCGTCGATTATCACTGCCACATCTCCCCGAAGGAGATCTATGAAGACCGCCGCTACAACAACATCGCGGAAGTCTGGCTCGGCGGCAGAAACGCGGACGGCACATATTTCGGAGATCATTACAAATGGAGACTGATGCGTTCCAACGGCACGGGCGAAGACCAAGTAACCGGCGGCGCAGATCCGTTTGTCAAGTTCACAGAGCTGGCAAAGGCGCTCGAAATGTCCATCGGCAACCCGATGTACCACTGGTGCAATCTGGAGCTGAAGAAGTATTTCGGCATCAATGAGCCCCTGACCGTGGACAACGCGAAGCAGATCTGGGACAAGACAACCGACATGCTGCAGCATGATCCCGATCTGACGGTCCGCGGCATCATCAGAAAGTCCAATGTCGCTTTCATCGGCACAACCGATGATCCTGTCGATTCGCTTGAGTGGCACGAGAAGCTTGCGGAGGTAAAGGACCTCGGCTTCAAGGTCTGCCCTTCCTTCCGTCCTGACAAGGCCGTCAATATCCAGAGACCCGGATACGCCGAATATATCGCGGAGCTGTCCAGGGCAGCCGGCATGGAAATCCAGTCCGCGGAAGATGTCTGCACTGCTCTGAACAGGAGAATTGACTTCTTCAAGGCGCATGGCTGCAAGGCATCCGACCACGGTCTTGACTATGTTCCGTTCGAGCCCTGCACAATGGAGGAAGCAGACCGCGTCTTCCGCAAGGCAATGGCCGGCGAAGTGCTTACAAAGAAGGAAATTGACGAGTACCAGACAACTGTTCTGCTGTCCCTTGCGCGCAAGTATCACCGGGAAAACATCGTCATGGAGATTCACTACTCCTGCTCCAGAAACGTCAACCGCAGAATGTTCCGTCTGGAAGGCCCTGATACCGGTTTCGATATGATCGCAAAGAGCCTTTGCTATCAGCAGCTCGCGGACTTCTTCTCCGCGCTCGATGAAAATAATGAGCTGCCCAAGTGCATTGTCTTCTCTCTGGATCAGAGCGATTTTAACCAGATTACGACCTGCCTCGGCTGCTTCCAGTCCGATGAAGTACCCGGAAAGATGCAGCTCGGCGCCGCATGGTGGTTCCTTGATACCAGAGACGGCATGGAAGAGCAGATGAAGTCTCTCGCGCGTCTTGGCATACTCGGCAACTTTGTCGGCATGCTGACCGACTCCCGTTCGTTCCTCTCCTACACGCGGCATGATTACTTCCGCCGCATTGCCTGCAACCTGATCGGCGAGTGGGTAGAGAAAGGCGAATATCCCGATAACGATGCTTCTCTGAAGAAGATCGTTGAGGGCATCAGCTACAAGAACGCGGTACGTTATTTCGGCATCTGACGGTAAATTGTAATTTTAAAGCCGGTCAGTCCGACAGGACGGCCGGCTTTCATTGCGGCATTCAGCAAAAATCTATACACGGAAAGGGGTTCCAAAATGGAAAAACTCAATTATGAAGTCCTCAAAAAGTCCGGCTATGACGGATATATCCTCGGCAAGGGCGCTGCTCCTGTCAAGGTTCTGCAGTTCGGCGAAGGCAACTTCCTCCGCGCATTCGTTGACTACTGGTTCGATATGTCCAACGAGCTGGCCGGCTGGAACGGCAAGGTCGCTCTTGTACAGCCGATCGCACAGGGCTTGACCGATCTGATCAACGAGCAGGAGGGTCTGTACACATTGTACCTGCGCGGCTCCGAAAACGGAGAAAAGGTCAACAGAAAGCGTGTTATCTCGGTTGTCGATGCCTGCTACAATCCTTACAAGGACTGGGAAGCGGTCAAGGCAATCGCCCGCAGCAAGGATCTCGAATATGTCGCTTCCAACACAACAGAAGCCGGCATCGTTTATGATCCCGATTCGAAATTTGATCAGGTTCCGCCGGTTTCATTCCCCGCAAAGCTGACCGTACTTCTCTACGAGCGTTTCAAGGCAGGTCAGAAGGGTGTTACAATCCTCTCCTGCGAGCTGATCGACAACAACGGACAGGAACTCAGAAAGTGCGTTCTGAAGCACATCGAGGACTGGGGCCTTGGCGAAGATTTCCGGAACTGGGTTGAAAACGAGAACCTCTTCTGCTCCACGCTGGTTGACCGTATCGTTCCCGGAAGAATCCGTGATCCGAAGGAAGTTGAAGAAATCAATAAGGAAAACGGCTACGAGGACGCGCTTCTCGATGTCGGCGAGGTCTTCGGCGTATGGTATATCGAAGGACCGGAAGCACTTGCAGAAAAGCTCCCGTTCAGGAAGGCCGGCCTCAACGTACACGTCGTACCGCAGGTCGCTCCTTACAAGAAGAGAAAGGTCCGCATCCTGAACGGCGCTCACACCGGCTTTGTTCTCGGCGCTTATCTTTCCGGACAGAACATTGTCCGCGACTGCATGCACAACGAGACAATCCACGGCTTCATGAACAAGCTCCTGTTCAAGGAAGTTATTCCGATTCTTCCTCTGGACAAGAAGGACTGCGAGAATTTCGCGGCAGCTGTAACAGACCGCTTTAACAATCCTTTCGTTGATCACCTGCTGATGAGCATCTCCCTGAACTCCACTTCCAAGTGGAAGGCAAGAGATCTTCCGTCACTGCTCGAGTTCCACGAGAAATACGGAAAGCTTCCGGTAGCGCTGGTCATGGGCTTTGCGGCTTACATCGCATTCTACAGCAATGACCTGCAGAGAAGAGAGGCTGACGGCCTTGTCGCAAAGCGCCCCGCAGGCAACGAGTACAAGATTCAGGATGACGACTGGGTTCTCGACTTCTACTGGGAGCACAAGGATGCGGACGCGAAGACTCTGGTGCATGATGTTTTGTCGGATGAAAAGATGTGGGATCAGGATCTGACGAAGGTTCCCGGCCTTGAAGCGAAGGTTCTGGAAGACCTGAATCTCATCCGTGAGAAGGGCGCCGAGGCAGCTTATGCCGCAGCGGTAGCAAGCAGCGAAGACTGACAGAGGAAGCGCTTATGAAGCTTATTCAAATTCACCCGCGCGACAATGTTGCCGTTGCGCTGGATACTGTAGCACAGGGAGAGACCATCTCCCTGGCTGCAGGCGATCTCGGAAAGATCGAGGTCACCGCGCTCGAAGAGATCCCGAAGGGCCATAAAATCGCCCTGACCGATATCGAAGAGGGCGGAGCCGTCATCAAATACGGCACGGTCATCGCGCTAGCCAGCACCGCGATCAAAAAGGGCAGCTGGATTCATACGCACAATGCCCACACCGGACTGAACGGTGGCACAAACTTTGTTTACGACCATAAGGTTTATGATCTGCCTTCGTATACAGACGAAGAAAAGGCCTCGAAAACATTCAACGGATACCGCAGACCTGACGGCCGTGCGGCTGTCCGCAACGAAATCTGGATCATTCCTCTCGTCGGCTGCGTGAACGGCATCGTGAAACAGCTTGTAAACGAGAATCAGCAGCTGGTCGGCGGACTGGACCGCGCGAAAAATCCGGACGGAACAAACCGCTACGAGGAAGCTTCGAAGTATGCGTCGGTGGACGGACTGTATTGTTTTAACCATCCGTTCGGCTGCTCCCAGCTCGGCGACGATCTCTCGAGAACCGGAAAACTCCTTGCGGCGCTCGTACGTCACCCGAATGCCGGCGGTGTTCTCTGCGTCGGCCTCGGCTGCGAGAACTTAACGCTCGATCTGTTCAAGAAAGAGCTCGGCGAATATGATCCGGACCGTGTGAAGTTCCTGATCTGTCAGGATACCGAAGATGAGATTGAGGAAGGCTCCCGTCTCTTAAAGGAGCTTGCGGATTACGCAGCAGGCTTCCACAGAGAGCCGATTCCGGCATCCGAACTTGTTGTCGGTCTCAAGTGCGGCGGCTCGGACGGACTTTCCGGCATCACCGCGAATCCGACTGTCGGCAGCTTCTCCGACAGACTGATCGCTCTCGGCGGCTCCACGGTTCTGACCGAGGTTCCGGAAATGTTCGGCGCGGAAAACATTCTCTTCTCCCGCTGCCTGAACAAAGATGTATTTGATAAAGCCGTTGGCATGGTAGATAAATTCAAGCAGTATTTCATCTCCCATAACCAGCCGGTTTACGAGAACCCGTCCCCGGGCAACAAAAAGGGCGGCATTACGACGCTGGAGGACAAGTCCTGCGGCTGTATCCAGAAGGGCGGATCCGCGCAGATCGTCGATGTTCTGGACTATGCGGAGCCTGTCACCAAAAAAGGCCTGAACCTGATGACCGGTCCCGGCAACGACCTTGTCAGCTCGACCGTCCTGACAGCGGCCGGCGCGCACATGATTCTGTTCACAACCGGCAGAGGAACGCCTTTCGGCGCTCCTGCACCGACCGCGAAAATCGCTACAAACAGCACGCTCGCGGCAAGAAAGAGCGACTGGATCGACTTCAATGCCGGCACAGTTGCGGAAGGCAAGGAGACACCGGCGCAGGCCGGCGCGCGGCTTCTGGACTATGTTCTGCGCATAGCTTCCGGCGAGCAGACGCTCGCGGAGAAGCATGGCTGCCGCGACATCTCCATCTTCAAGGACGGCGTCATCCTGTAACAGGCGCGAATAACTGTAATAAAGCCGCCGGCTGATGATTTTCTTCATCCGCCGGCGGCTTTTCCACATCTTTACTGCATCTGTTCGATTTTATCCACAAGATCCATGTAAGCTCCGCAGTATTTCTCGTACAGCGGACTTACCGCCTCCCGGAATTTCTTCTTCTGTTCGTCCGAAAGCGTAATGACATGGACGCCTTTGTCCAGCGCCTTTTGTCTGGACTCCGCGTCGTACTCTTTCCACAGATACCGCTCATAGCGTCCCGCGTCTTCCGCGCACTGCATTATGATCTCCATGGAATCGCTGCCGAGCTTTTCCTTCGTTACGTCCGAGATCAGGACCATCTCCGGCACACGCATATGCTCGTCCTCTACAAAGTACGGCGCAGGCTCATAGTGTTTCATCGCAACATACGAGGACCAGTTATTCTCCGCGCCGTCCACAGTTCCTTTGTCCAGCGCCGCATAGACATTCTCATACTGCACAACGACCGGTGACGCGCCAAGGCTCGTCACCATATCCTGCATCATGCCCGACGGCTGCACACGAACAGAAAGCCCTTTCATATCATCCGCGTTCTGTACCGGAGAGCGGAAGTAGAAGCTCCGGACGCCGGCATCGAAAAACGTCAGCGGCGTGAATCCGGCCCCGTCAAAACCTGCAATCACCTCACTACCGATGTCTCCGTCCAGTACCTTCCACATATGCTCCGAATCCCGGTATATATAAGGCAGCATCAAAACAGTGCTCTTCTCATTATATTGGACGACCGTAGACATGGACACACGTTCAAAATCAATGCCGCCGAGCCGCAGCTGCGAAGTGGTTGACACTTCATCGCCGAGAGCAGCATCCGCGTGCATACGAATCTGAATTTTCCCCTTGCTCCTGAGATTTACAAGCTGCGCGAATCGATATCCCGCCTGTGTCGTAGGATAGTCCTCGGTCTGGTTTTCCGCGTAGGTCAGGACATAATCCGGTGTTACATCTTTATAAACCACCGCCTGATCGTTGTTCAGTGTCGGAATCTCCGCAAAGGCCATATTTTCGATCTGGTCCGGCGAAGGTGCCGTTGTATTCCGCCCTGCGCAGGCGGAAAGCAAAACCGCTGCCGTAAGAAGGGCGGCGCTGCATATGCTTACCGGTCTCATTTCTCATCCTTGTGCACAGAAAGCGTATTTACCTTGTCTGTGATATACGCATACAGCTCGTCCTTCGTAGTTCCCAGAATCCGGTTTGTCAGCAGATACGCGTGGATGCCGTCGGGAATCACAACAAGCATTGCTTTTCTCTTCACTGCCGGATAAAAATCATGCCAGCGGATCAGCTGCTCGTGTTCTTTCACTTTGATATGCATGCCGGCATCGTCAAAGCCAATCCATGTGTCTACCTGATTAACCTGCTTCACATCCTTTGTCGAACGTACATAGATCGCGAGCGGCTGAATCACCGGGAAAAGGATGATGCCGAAAACCAGAACGCCTCTGAACGCGATACCAAAGCTTGCGAACTTCGCGACCGCGAGAGCGATCATCGCAGCGGTGAAAATCAGATTCACAATCGCCATCATCGAATGATAGGTGTTGCCGAGATAAAACAGCGCGTAATCTCCCGCCGTATTGCGAAAGGTGTATTCGTATTTCATGGTGATGTTTTTCTCCTTATTACGATTCGGGACCCGAAACAGTCTTCCTTATTATAGCAAAGAGCACCGGCTGCGGACAGCCGGTGCTCCGGAAACTTTAACATATGCGAAGTTTATCTTCCGCCTGCGTAACCGAATGCCCACGGAATGCAAAGGGATACGGCAGGAATGAAGGTAATAATCATAAGGGCAATGACCATGAAGATGTAGAAAGGAACCATTTCCTTTACAATCTTCTCCATCGGTCTCTTTGCGATACCGGAACCGATGAACAGAACGGAGCCGACAGGCGGTGTCAGAAGACCGATGCCGCAGTTCAGAACCAGCATGATGCCGTACTGTACAGGGTCGATACCAATCGATGTAGCGATCGGCAGCAGGATCGGCGTGGAGATCAGAATGATCGGGGCCATATCCATGATCATGCCGAGTACCAGCAGAATCATGTTGATCAGGAGCGCGATTACGTACGGGTTACTGGAAACGCCTGTAATCGCGTTCGCAGCAAGTTCCGGAACGTGCAGTGTTGTCAGGCAGTAGCCGAACACGTTCGATGTCGAGATCAGGATCAGAACGATCGAAAGTGTATCTACGCACTGATTGAGTGCGGACCAGACGCCCTTCCAGGTCAGTCCCTTATAAACGTAGATCGAAACCAGCAGCGAGTAGACAACCGCGATCGCCGCGGACTCTGTTGCCGTGAAAACACCGGCAACAACGCCGATAACAACGATCAGGATCGAAGACAGCGCCCACAGAGATGTGCGCAGTTCCTTTAACAGTCTCTTTCCGCTGAATGCGTCTCCCTTCGGATATCCTCTCTTCTTGGAAAGGATGTAGGAAATGACCATCAGGGAAACAGCGAGAACCGCACCCGGCAGATAACCTGCAAGGAACAGAGAGCCTACGGAGATACCGCCGGCTGTTGTCGCGTAAATAACCATGTTGTGGGACGGCGGTACCAGCATGCCTTCTACGGAAGACGAAATTGTAACCGCTGTCGAGAAATCAACATCATATCCTCTGTCAACCATCATCGGGATTTCAAGAGATCCCAGAGATGCCGTATCGGCGGAAGCGGAACCGGAAATACCACCGAAGAAATAAGATGCAACGATGTTAACCATTGCGAGGCCGCCGGTCATCCAGCCGACGCAGGCATCGGCGAGGTCCAGCAGTTTCTCTGAAATACCGCCGAAGCCCATCAAAACACCCATCGTTATGAAGAACGGAACGGCCATCAACGAGAATGAAGAAATACCTTTAACCATCTGCTGCGGCAGAGTCGCAAGCGGCATGCCCTGATAAGCAAGGCAGATAATAGCGGAAATTGCTACGGAATAAGCGATCGGGAAACGCAGGAAGACCATGACCAGGAAACTGACAAGGAGCACTGCGATCGCAGCTGTATTGTATGTCATTTATTTGCCCTCCCTGGCTTTTAATTCATCAGCTTCAGTATCAATGCCGATCTGACCGTACATGCCGGCCAGATGCTCAAGGTCGATGATGAGACGCTCAACCTCAAAGAAAATCATGGCGATGCCGGCGAGAGGAATCGGAAAATACTGCCAGAACTTGGACAGCCAGGGCATCGAAATGTACGAGCCCTTGGCGCCGATACCGGAAGCATATTTCCAGCCGACAGTCAGCATAACCAGTGCCAGAATCAAAACAGCGATGTCCGCCAGAAGATCCAGCACCTCAACTGCTTTAACCGGAAGATAGCGGTCAAACGCTGTCATGCGGATGTGCGCATTGCGTCTGATCGCGAGTGCGGCCGAGAGAACGGCCATGTATGCCATCAGTGTCAGGATCAGTTCTTCGCCCCAGTTCGGCGCAGGAATCACGGTAATGTATCTTGCAAGCACTATCCAGCTTGTGATTACGATATCCGCGATCAGAAGAACCTTACAGATCGTCAGGAAAACACTGTAGACAACATTGTAGACCGGCTCGGCTTTTTTCATTGCATTGATGAATGAAGCCATGTATATTGCCCTCCTCTTTAAAAAGTGCCCGAACACTTTTGTCCGGGCACCGTTTGAAACATTATTGATCAGGAATTACTTCGCTAGATCAAGAATCTGCTGGTAAACATCAGCGAGATCGCCGGTAGCGTACTCATCAGCAATCGGCTTGCAGGCTTCCTGCCAAGCGGTCTTGTCCGGAACATCGATGATGTTGATGCCCTGGCTCTTGAGCTGATCCAGAACTTCGTTCTCCTTGGACTCGGAAACCTCTCTGCAGTAATCGGAAGCGATCTTGCCGGCATCCTGGATAACCTGCTTCTGGTTGTCTGTCAGCTTATCCCAGGACTTGTCGGAGATAACTGTCATCATAGCGCCCAGTGTGTGGCCGTCCATTGTCAGGTTCGGGCCGACTTCCTGGAAGCTGTTGCCTGCGTAGTTAACCGTAGGCTGCTCAGCGCCGTCGATCGTGCCGTTCTGCATGGAAGCGTAAATCTCGGACATCGAAACCGGAGAAGGTGTTGCGCCGAGGCTGCTGACCATGGATGTCATGATCGGATCGTTGGAAACACGGATCTTCATGCCCTTCATATCAGCGGGAGTCTTGATCGGCTTGTCTTTAACAGTGAAGAAATGACGGAAGCCTTCTTCGCCGTAGTACAGGCCTCTTACGCCAAGGCCGAGCTCTTCGGACTCGTTCAGGAATTCCTTGCCGAGATCGCTGTTTGCGAATGTCCAGAAGTGATCTCTGTCCTTGAATGTATAAGGCAGAGAAAGAAGGACGGACTTCTTTGTGCCATAAGATGTCAGAGCGAATGCGGAGATACGGCTGATATCAACTGTGCCTGTACCGCCGATCATGCCGTCCAGTACATCGGCTTCTACGCCGAGAACGCCGGAGCCCTGCAGATCGATCTTGATGGAGCCGCCGGACATCGCCTCAACAGCCTCCTTGAACTTGGTATCCATCGCGCCGCAGACTGTGTTGTCGAGCGGGTTAACTTCTGCCATTGTCAGAGTAACTGCGGGATCAGCCTTTGCTGCTTCGTTTACTGTGTAATCAGCAGCTGCTTCTGTTGTTGCCGCAGCTGCCTCTGTAGATGCTGCTGCCGCCTCGGTAGCCGCTGTTGTAGCCGCCGCTGTTGCTGCCGTCGAAGCTGCTGTCGTAGCTGCCTTGTCCGCGCTCTTATTGCCGGAAAGTCCGCAGCCGGCAAGCATCGAAGCTGCCATTGCAGAGCACAGAACTGCGCTTAATAACTTCTTCTTCATAATTTACCCCCTATGATATTAACTTTGGTCCGGACAACCTTTCCGGAACCCTTACGTAATCATTATATATGTAAGCCCTTTCATGCGTTAGGGCAATATTTTGTCATAGCGGGTAATTTTTTGTCCTGTTTTGGGAGTATTGAATAGAAAAGGAGAGCCTGTTTCAGGCTCTCCTGTCTTTTTTGTTTAATTTGCACGTTGTATTTCTGTTTATTAGTGCATATTGCCTAGTCTGCAGTCGGTCGGAGACTGGCCGGTCACACGTTTGAACACTTTTGCAAAATAATTTGCGTCCGCATACCCGACCGCCTGCCCGGCCTCCTTCACGCTGATATTCGTGCCGGTCAGCAGTCGCTTTGCCTCTCTGATCCGGTAGTCTGTCAGGAAACTGATGAAGGACTGGCCGAAGTACTGTTTGAACAGCTTGCAGAAGTACGCCTCGGAATAGCCCAGCTCGTCCGCAATGTCCGATACGGACAGTTCATTCATATAGTCGCGGCGGATGATCTGCCGGATTCTCTCCTGCTGGCCGCCGACGCCGCATGCGGCGCCGGGGTCTGCGCCGTTTTCCTTCTCCTTCGACTGCGCGGAGCCTGCTGCGGGCAGCCCTGCAGCTGATATATCCGGCGTCATCCGGCGACCGGATATTTCTCTATTCATTGCGGCGGACTGCGCCGCGGCGGCCGCATCCTGTCCGGCGGCTATCACCGGACGGGTTGCAAAATCCTGCCCGCCTGCGATTTCTCTTCCGGGCAGGCCCTCTCCTGCGCCCGCGGCAGCTCCGGTCTGCATCGCCATTCTCGTTGCAGCTTCTGCAGCCCGGCGGCGTCTCTCATCCGCTCCCCGCATGCCCTCTTCCACAGCAGCAATCAGTTCTCTGTCGTCGCAGGGCTTAAGCAGGTAGTCCAGTGCCCGGACGGAAATCGCTCTTTTCGCGTACGAAAACTCGTCAAACGCAGTCAGGAAAATAATGCCGCATGCCGCGCCCATCGCGCGGATCTGCTCAGCGGCTTCAAGGCCCGTGACGCCCGGCATTTCAATATCCAGAATCAGGATATCCGCCGGCTCTTCCTTATAGAACGAGACGACTTCTCTTCCGTTTCTGGCCTGACGCAGACTGATGCTGTCGCCGAAATTCTTTTTTAATTTCTTACCGAGGACGGTTCGTTCAATGACTTCGTCGTCCGCGATGATAACCTTATACATTTTATTCCTCCAAATGAAATGGCTCGCAGGGGCAGGCGCGCAGAGCCGAACAGGGGCAGGGCGGTGCGGCATGATGTCACACCGGGGCGGAGGCGGAGTGCCGGTCTCTGCTACATAATTTTTTCATCCTGCGGAAGAATGATCTCGATCCTTGTGCCCTCTCCCTCTTTTGTTGTAATCAGCATCTGCCCTTCCCTGTAGATCTGATGAATGCGCTGGTAAATATTGCCGAGACCGATTCCCACATGACGTTCCTCTTTGGGCGCCGCAGCAGCAAAACCCGGTGAAGCCGCTTTCTCCAGATCCTCCATGAGTTTTCTATACGCGTCGTCGCTCATGCCGACGCCGTCGTCTTCCACCGTGATATGCACATTGCCGTCTTCCAGCCGGACGCGTGTTTCGACATGGCCGCCCTGCTCTTTTTTGATGACGCCGTGGTTGACCGCATTTTCGATGATCGGCTGCAGCAGAAAAACAGGCACCATGATCTGATCTGTGTCGACGCCGTCTGTTTTGACGGAATAAGTAAGCCTGTCCCCAAACCGCATCTTCTGCAGGTACATATAGTCATCGGAAACCGAAAGCTCCTGCGAGAGGGAAACAAACTGTTCCACCGTATGCAGATTATACCGGAAAATACCGGAAAGCGCGCGGATCATCTTGTCCGTCGTCTCCGCGTCCTCAATCTGCGCCATGCCGGAAATCGTATTCAGTGTATTGAAGAGAAAGTGCGGATTAATCTGCGACTGCAGGAGGTCGAGGCGGATCGTTTCGAGTTGTTTTGCCATGACCGTGCGGTCGAGTTCTTCCTGATGAAGCTTCTCCGAGAGGCGCTGGTTTTCCTGCAGCGTTTCGATGTTGTTCCTTGCCGCGTGTTTCATCTTGTTGAAGGCGGCGACCAGCTCGCCCAGCTCGTCCGTGTTGTCGACCCGAACGTCGGGCTCGTCGAAGCCGCCCCTTATGATTTTGCGGACCGCCTGCGCAAGAACCGTGACCGGTGTTACCATGGCGCGGGTGAAGACGCCCGAAAGACTTACGATGAGCAGCAGCACCAGCACGGAAAACAGAATCAGAATATACGGAAACGAATGCAGCGTCGGATAAATAGACTGGTAGGAGGAACTGCCTGCTTCGACGGTTATTTTCAGGAGATCGACAAAGTACCGGTTCAGGTAACCTTGCATGTCATAAAGATCATACAGGTCACTGACGGACCCGGTCTGCTCCATGTCCGTCCGGATCAGGCGGTCCCGGACTTTTCCATACGTATTGTAGGCGTTCCGGATATTCCAGGTTCTCGCGCAGCGCTCGGCGCCGATTTCATTGTAGTCATCCGGCAGAAGCTCAATCGAGTTTTCCGTGTGCAGGATAGCATCGCGCAGTGTCGTGCCGGTCTCATCGGTTTGATTATGAACATATGCCCGGAAGGCACTTTCTTCCTGCTGCATCGCCTTCTGCGCGGTTTCGCAGCGCGTCAATGCAGTCAGAATCTGCTCTGTCGCGTCAGTCGAATAGTTCATCGCATATATGTTGAATGCAGCCGCGGCTGCAAGCGCAATCAAAAGCGCGCTGACGAAGAGCTTAACCTTTTCGCGGATGGGCATCGCCAGCCATAGGGTTTGTAATTTCTTCATAGTGGTAGTGTGTGGGCGGGGCGGGCGGGTTGTGCAGTCTGGCGAGCGGCCGCGGCGCGGGCGGGGCGGGTTGTTGGCCCTTACGGGGTGCGTGCGGCGACCGCCCCGCGGTCGCACCTGCAAATTTCAATGCAATACGAGCGGCTCGCCGTTGTCTGCATTGATTTTCCAAGACGTTTCGGGCGCTTCCGCTCGCCGCACGAGACAGCTGACATATCCCAACTGCCGTATTATAACAACAATCTATCCTTTTAGATATGATACCATCCATGTGCCCCTTTGTGTTACACTGATTCATGTGCCGCAATGGCTGCGGATCAAAGATCCGTGAACAACGAATGGAGGGACGATAGAAATGAAGAATGACCGTTGGGTATTTTACAAAGATGCTGTGGCAGAAGATAACGGACATGGTGTTGTCAGACGTGTACTCGCGTATTCAGATGATCTCATGGTCGTCGAGAACACCTTCGCAAAGGGTGCAGTCGGTGCTATGCATCACCATCCGCACACGCAGATCACTTATGTGAAAAGCGGAAAGTTTGAGTTCACGATTGATGGGGAAACACATATCGTGACAGAAGGCGATACGCTCTGCAAGACCAATGGTGTTGAACATGGCTGTGTCTGTCTGGAAGCCGGTGTGTTAATTGATACTTTCACACCTTATAGAAGCGACTTTGTAAAAGATTAAGCAGGCTGCGCGGCCGCACGCCCGGCCTGCTAAAGGCCTCGCCGCGCGGCAGCGTACCCGCCCTGCCATAGGCCTCGCTGCTCGGCAGCGTACCCGCCCTGTCATAGTAGGCCTCGCTGCTCGGCAAAAATCTGCAGGCGTCGGTCTGCACCACGAAAAAACGGGAGACTGCCTCCGCAGCCTCCCGTTTTCCGGTTTCATATTGAATTACTTGTCAACTACATTGACATGCTCTTTTTCCTGCACATCCGCGAATTTCGACTCATCAAGCTGCGAAGGATCCTGGCCGATATAAGCGAGGATACCGCCGTCGATATAAACAACCTGTCCATTGATGAAATCCGAAGCCGGAGAAGCAAGGAAAACAGCCAGTCCCTGCAGATCTTCTGTCTGGCCCCATCTCTGCGCCGGTGTTTTGGATCTGATGAAGCGGTCAAACGGATGCATCGAGCCGTCCGGCTGCTTCTCACGAAGCGGAGCCGTCTGCGGAGTCGCAATATAGCCGGGTCCGATCGCGTTGCACTGAATGTTGTACTGGCCGTACTCAGAGCAGATGTTCTTGGTCAGCATCTTCAGGCCGCCCTTTGCCGCCGCATACGCGGAAACCGTCTCACGGCCAAGCTCGGACATCATCGAGCAGGCGTTGATGATTTTGCCGCTTCTCTTTTCGATCATCCTGGGCAGAACTGCTTTGGAGCAAATGAAAGGTCCTGTCAGATCAACATTGATAACCTGATCCCACTGTGCTTTTGTCATCTCGATCATCGGAATTCTCTTGATGATGCCCGCATTGTTGACCAGAATGTCAATTGTGCCGACCTTCTCTTCTACGTCTTTAACAAAAGCATTTACCTGCTCTTCGTTCGTTACATCGCAGACAGCGCCGTAAGCATCGATGCCTTTTTCCTTGTAAGCCGCAAGGCCTCTGTCAACCAGCTCCTGATTGATATCATTGAAAACAATCTTTGCGCCAACTTCCGCAAACGCTTCCGCATACGCAAGGCCAAGGCCGTAGGATGCGCCTGTGATCCATGCTACTTTGCCATCCAGTCTGAACTTATCGATAATCCCCATCGCAATTTCTCCTTTCAAATCCGATCTGAATAAATCGCGGTCGGCGGCGGGCAACTGCGCAGCGTCAGCAGCCCGGCAGTGTCAGCCGCAGCGTCATCCGGCGCATAGGCACAGCCGCCCGGCAGTGTCAGCCGGCGCATCGGCACAGCCGCCGGCCGCGCCGCCATCTTACATCAGATCCTGCATCTTCACTTCATCCATGTCGTCGAAGTCCTGATTCTCGCCGACCATTGCCCAGATAAATGTATAGTTTCTTGTGCCGCAGCCGCTGTGAATCGACCAGCTCGGGCTGATGACCGCCTGCTCGTTCCGCATCACGATGTGGCGCGTCTCTGTAGGCTCGCCCATGAAATGCATGACAAAAGCATCCTCCGGCAGATCAAAATACAGATAAACCTCCATCCGTCTGTCATGCGTATGGCAGGGCATTGTGTTCCAGACACTGCCGGGCTCCAGATGCGTCATACCCATTTCGAGCTGGCAGGACTCTACCTGTCCGGGCAGAATGTACTTGCAGATCGTTCTGTGGTTCGAATCTTCCAGCGTACCAAGCTCTTTTTTGTTGGCGGCGAGGATTTCGACGTCGGCGTTGTTTTCCGCCTTTGCGTCCTTCAAAATTCTCTTTGTCGGATACGCCTTGTGCGCCGGGCCGCTGGCCATATAGAATTTCGCGGGATGCGCGGCATCATCCGAAGCAAACGAAATCTCCTTCGTGCCCATGCCGATGTACATGCCGTCACGCTCGCCGATCCTGTACTCCACACCGTCCGCCGTGATAACGCCGCTGCCGCCGATGTTGATGATGCCGAGCTCTCTTCTTTCGCAGAAATACTTCGCGCGGAGTTCAGCGCCTGCCTCCAGCCGCAGCGTCTTCGAAACCGGCATCGCGCCGCCGAAAATGATCCTGTCGATGTGGCTGTACACGAGCTTGATTTCGTCTTCGAAGAAAATCTTCTCGACAACGAATTCATCTCTTAACCTTTTAGTGTCATAATATTTTTCATCCTTCGGGGATGAAGCTGTTCTGAGTTCCATAGGTAACCTCCTCCAGTCCAGTGTTTTATATTCTTAATATACATCGGAACATTTTCCGTTTCTTTGCAAAATTTATATAAAACCATGCAAATCTTACAAGCTGCTGTGCTACAATCATTTCCGGAGGTACAACATGCAAATTCTTTCATCCTGCACGCAGGCGATCCGTGACTGCAAAGAGACTCACTCCTTCGCGGTCGCGCACCTGTACAACGACGATGTTCCCATGAAGATGCATATCCACGACACCTACGAGATCTATTACTCGATCTCGGGCGGCCGGCAGTTTCTGATTGACAACCGGTTTTATGATTTTGCGCCCGGAGACATCTTCTTTATCAACCAGTTCGAAAGTCACTATCTTTCCCAGCTGGACAAAGCAACCCACGAACGCATCGTCCTTTCGATCGACCCTGCGTACCTGATCTCCCTTAGCAGCGCCAAAACAGACCTTAACCACTGTTTTTCCGCCCACGACCAGATCTGCGGGCACAAAATTTCTCTGACGCCCGAAGAGCAGCAGCGTTTCCGGTATTTCATCCACAGGTTCCGTGAAAATGAAGGTCAGGAAGGCGAAGACATTCTGGATCGGGCGACATTTATGGAGCTTTTGTTGTTTTTGAATATCTCGTTCCGAAATCACAACCGGCTTGCCGAGCAGCCGGAGGAGGGCACTCCTTGTCCCGACGGCAAAACATCTCCCTACCGGAATATCTCCCACCACGAGCAGGTTGACGCGATTCTTTCCTATATCAATCAGAATATAAAAAGCGAGCTGTCGATTGAGCAGCTCGCCGCTAATTTTTATATGAGCAGTTCGAACATCTGCAAGATTTTCAAGGAAGAAACCGGCACGACGCTGAACCGTTATATTACGGCCAAGCGCATTACGATTGCCAAGGAGCTGCTGTCGGGCGGCTCGTCGGTTACGGATGCCTGCATGTCCTGCGGCTTCCGCGATTACAGCAATTTTCTGAAGGCGTTTACCAAAGCGGTCGGTGTTTCGCCGAAGAAGTATGCGGCGCTGGCCGGCATGTTCGGCGCGTGATGACGCGGGCACGCGGAGAGGCGTAATGGCGCGCCAAGCCGCGCCGGCAATACCGCCCGCATGCCTTCCGCGCGGCGCGCCAAGCCGCGACGGCAATACCCCCGCATGCCTTCCGCGCCGGCGCGTGGCGGGAAATTGTGTTAAGATTTTGTGCTAACTATATTAGTTATTATTGGATTTGTGCTGACTTTTATTGGCCCTTATTGAATTTGCGCTGACTCTTATTGGCCCTTATTGAATTTGCAAGAAGAGCTTCTTGCAAATCTCAGGATTTCGATATTTTGCAAGAAGCTTTCTCTTCAATTCTCAAATTTCTTCTTGCAAATTTCGTATTTCCGCCTCCGCGAAGAAACCCTTCTTGCAAATTTTGAAATTCTTCAGTTATGCAAGAAATTGCCTTTCCGCACGGCACATCAAGTCGTCCCGGCAATACCGCCTGCGCGGCACATCAAGCCGCCCCGGCAATAACGCCCGCACGGCACATCAAGCCGTCCCGGCAATGCCGCCCGCGCGGCACACACAAAGTCGTCCCGGCAATACCGCCCGCGTGGCACATCAAGACGTCCCGGCAATGCCGCCCGCGCGGCACATCAACCTTCCGGTGCGCCTGCCTTCTGCTGCGCCTCACCAGATCTCCACACCCGCCGCGCGCATGTCTTCCAGATTGCTCCGCTGTACATCCGCATTCGCGGAAGATGTGCAGTCAGACAAAACAATCGTCCGATAATCAAGCGAAACCGCGTCGAACGCCGTCGCGCGCACGCAGTTCGGCGTCTGCGTACCTGCGATGACAACCGTGTCAATATGGTGCGCATCCAACATTTCCTTCAAATCTGTTCCGAAGAAACCGCTGAACCGCTTTTTAATGACAACCGGATCTCCCGGCTCGCCTTCAAGTCCTGCCACGGGCTGTGCGCCATAGCTGCCTTCCGCCATGACATTCAAGGTTCCGTTTGCCCGCATCTTTTCCCTCCGGAAAGCCTCCATATCGCTTCCGTCAGCCTTGTATTCCCGTCTGATCCAGACAATGAGGGAGCCGCTTTTGCGAGCGTCGTTAACTGTTGTGGTCAAAGAAGGCACTGTCGCCGCCGCCCCCGCCACGCACAGCGGCTGGTCCGGTTCCACAAATGCCCTTTGCATATCAATGACGAGCAGGGCTGTTTTGCTCCAATCAATTTTTCGATCGCTCAATGCTTTTCCTTCTTCTGTTCGCTGCGTTTCGCGCGAAGTTGCGACAGCGTCAAAACGTGTCTGCGACTGTGGCTCACCAGATCTCCATCCCAGCCGCGCTAATCCTGCGCCGGCTCCAGCGTTACAATCTCATCCGGCACTGCTTTGCCCGCCGTAATGTCCAGATACGAGTTCTGCAGGCGCTTCACCCCTGGAATTGTCCGCTGAATGTCCGAGATATCGGAGAGGACCTCATATCCTCTGCTGCCATCCCTGTAGTGCATCAAAATTTTCAGACAAGGCTTCCGCAAATTTCGAATCAGCTCCAGCGCCTGCCGTGAATCTATCGTATAATATCCGCCGCACGGAAGCATTACGACGTCCGCCGTCTGCAGCTTCCGGTACTCCTCCGCCGTGGGCAGCCTCCCTATATCTCCGAGATGGGCCACCGTGATGCCGCAGGTGCTTATGAAAGTCAGCTTTGTCAGCCCGCGCTTTCTCCCGTCCGCGTCATCATGCGGCACCGTCAGATACGAGACCGGAAACGGAGCAGGCCGTCCGGTCAGTCCGACAAGCTGCGCCGCGTTATGGTCCGAATGATCGTGCGAGCAGTAAACCACGTCTGCGGTGAGCCCGCGCGGAAGCCGCAGTCCCGGAACACTTCCATCTTCGTAAGGGTCGAGAACAACCGATCCGCCGTCTGTTCGCAGCGCAAAACAAGAATGCCCATAATACAAAACCCTGATTTTATCCATTTATGGCCTCCATGCATCCGTCCACGGTCTCCACGCACCCCCAGCTCAATGTACAATCATCTGAGCGGCAATCAGACCGATTGCGAAGGAGCCGAGGATGTTGATCAGGAATGTTTTGGCGGGAAAACCGGACTGCGGCCGAAGCGGCACAAGACCAATCATATACCGCAGGACCGAACCCGCAAAACTACCAAGACCAACTGCCAGACAACTTATCATCATTTTCTCCATTTGTTTCAGATGCACTTTTCGAATTCCATGTCCGTCACCGCGCAGCGAAGCAGCTTCTCCGGCTCCGCATCCGGCCGAATCCACTCGTCCAGAAATTCTTCCGGTAGAATCAGCGGCATCCGGTTGTGGATGAAGCGGATTGTATCCGCCGGTTCCCGCGTCAAAACAACAAAACGCGGCACCCCACTTTCAATCCGATACAGTCCGCAGAGCCAGGTCATCGCGGCATCTTTCGAATGAATTGCATACTTGCTGACTGTTTTAGTCACTGCGCGGTTGACTGCTCTATGCTCCCACTCGAAGTAATACGTTGCCGGGACAATACAGCGGTGCCGCCTCCAATCTTCCCGGAAAGCCGGCTTTTCCGCCGCAGTCTCCGACCGCGCGTTTAAAAGAAGTGAGCGACCTGTGTACCCCCACTGCATCGGAAATACTGTCCGGCTGCCGGCTTGATTCGGGGCGATGACAGGTGCAATGTCTGTCGGCCTGATTTCTCCGGATGTCTTGATCGCGGCGGCCGGTTTCCATTTTCCAAGCAGCGGTGACCGACTCATTTCTTCAATAATTGTGCGGAATTGTTCCGATTCATCATCAATATAGTATCGGCAGCACATTGCAATACCTCGCAAGTATCGGCTGCGCGCGGCGGAATCTCAGCGGGTGCGCAGATTGTAGCGGCGCGCGGGAATTTTTGCGGGCGCGCGGGAATTTTTACAGGCGCGCGGGAATTTTTATTTACTTTGTATGCATTCCATTTGGGACTTTTCGCAGGCTGCAAGAAAAGCTTCTTGCAAATTCCCGGATTCCATTGTTTTGCAAGAAGTTTTCCCTCTAATTTCAAGATTTCTTCTTGCAAATTTCCAATTTCCCTCTTTCGCTAAGAAGCTCTTCTTGCAAATTCTCATATTCTTCTATTTTGCAAGAAATTGCCGACCACAAGCCGAACCACCGCCCCGCCGAGCTGCCCGACCGCAAGCCAAACCGCCTCCCCGGACCAGACTGGCTATAAGCCCACTGTCTTACCTGCTCGCCCTGTAAATCGCAAGCATATCCTCTTCCCGCAGCTTCTTCGCAGAGCCGTCACAGCCGCCAACGCCTTCCGCGCACTTGCGCGCCATCTCCGCCAGCTGTTCGTCAGTCGCGTCCACACCAAGTTCCCGCAGGTTCGTCGGCATCTTGATCTCGCGGAAAAACGCTTCCATGTCTTCAATGCCCCGCAGAGCGAGCGTCTCATCTGCTGTGGTGCTTCCAGACCAGCCGCCATCCTTGGCGCCTCCAGCTTGGCCGCCATCCTTGGCATTTCCGGTCTGGCCGTCCGCCTGCGCGTCCGGCCGCTTCTCACCCATCACATTCACAGCAAACTTTACAAACCGTGGCAGGCAATCCTTATACACATATCTTGCCCAGCTTCCCCAGATCGCCGCAAGCCCCGCGCCATGCGCAACATCAAACAGCCCGCCGATCTCATGCTCCAGCTTGTGCGTCGCCCAGTCACCGCCGTCGCTCCCGCACCCGGTCAATCCGTTGTGTGACAGACTCCCGGCCCACATGATTTCCGCGCGTGCGTCATAATTCTTCGGATCTCTGACCAGAATCCGCGCGTTTTCCATCACTGTTCGCAGCAACCCCTCCGCAAGCGCGTCGGTAAGTTCCATCGTGCCGCTGCCATTGAAATAGCGCTCCATCGTATGCATCAGAATGTCCGTGCACCCGCACGCAGTCTGATAATCCGGCAGGGTCATCGTCAGCTCCGGATTCATGACAGCAAACTTCGGCCGCGCGAAATCACTGCTGTACCCGCGCTTGACCAGCCCCTCTTCCTTCGTGATGACGGAAGACGCGCTCATTTCGCTGCCTGTCGCTGCAATCGTCAAAACAACGCCCACCGGCAAACACCCCTCCGCCTTCCTCTTGTAGTCATAGAAGTCCCAGACATCGCCTTCGTTCACAACGCCGTAGCCGATCGCCTTTGCGGAATCGATAACCGAACCGCCGCCGACGGCGAGGATGAAGTCGATGTGGTTTGTTTTGCAGAGATCAATGCCCTTATAAACCAGACTCAGCCGCGGATTCGGTACAACGCCGCCGAGCGTCACATACGAAATGCCTGCCTCGTCCAGCGAATCCGTGATGCGCTGCAGGAGCCCCGAGCGGATGACGCTCCCGCCGCCGTAATGAATCAGCAGCTTTTTGCCGCCAAACTCCTGCACGAGATTTGCTGTCTGTGCTTCGGCGTTTCTGCCAAAAACAACCTTCGTCGGTGTATAATACGTAAAATCCAGCATCGTCATCCCTCCGTTCCGATTTCTATCAGCCAATTTCGAATTTTTCGTTTTTTCCTATATAGCTCATTGATTTATTATATCAAAAGAAAGTCTGGAAATGCTGATTTCCAGACTTTCTTTGAACTACTGCGTACATTCCGCAATAAACCAGTTTTTCCCCTGCGGGCAGCACAGATTCAGAAGCGGCGAAGAAGGCGCGCTGTCAGTCTGCACCGCATTCTCGGCACTTTGCGCGGTGCCGGGCTCCTCACTCGCGTCCTGCGGTACTTTTCCGCCCGGCGACGCGTCCGCTGACTCAACTCCCTGCTGCGCACTCCCGCCTGGCGCCGTATCCTCCGGCAAATGCTCCGACGTGTAAACGGCATTGACCAGATAAGTCTTTGTATCTCCATAAATATCCGTAAACAGGACCTGATCGCCCTCGCTCACTTCCGGCAGGCGCCCCAGCAGACTGTCCCGGTTTTCTCCGGCAATCGAAACATTACCGTTTCGCGCGTCCACTTTTGCGATGTATGCCATATATTCCGGAGCTTCTTTGGAAGACGCGACTGCAACCAACATTTTTACGGACGGTATCTCAAGGATGCCGACGCAGTCGATGCCGTCAATCGAGACAACTGAGAGCGGGCGGGCGCCGAGGCCGGCTGCACTTGCACTGCCAGCTTCCCCGGTCCCTATAATCGTCCTTGCCTGCTCCGCGCTGCCCGACGCAGCGCCTGCGTCTTCCTTCGCTGCCTGCTCCGCGCTGACCGAAGCAGCGCCTGCGTCGTCCTTCGCCGCCTGCTCCGCGCCGTTCCCCGCCTCTGCATACCCCGGAATCACTTTTTCCAACGCTGCCAGAACTTCCGTCTGCTGCCGTGCGATCTTCCGGTCATATTCAGTTCTCTCACGCAGAAGATACGCCCCGCCGGCGATCATTCCCGCTCCTGCTAAAATGAGCAGGAACCGGACAACAATGCCGATTCCTGCCCCCATAGGTTTCTTCATCTATTGCTTTCCTTCTGTTTGCGATCCGGCCGCGCTGCCCGATCTCACTTCTTCTTAAACCCAAGCACTCCCCATAGCACGAGTACCGCGCCAGATGCCACGCAAACGACAAACCATAGATTCATCCGCGCGTCATCGCCTGTCGTGATTGTTGTCGATGAACTCGAACGCGTAATTGACGAGTGATCCGAAGTTCCGTTCTTATCATCATGACGCGTCTGATCCGGCAGCGGCGTGGTCGCCTTCCGGTTCGTCAACGTAAACCATGTATGCACCGCGCCGTCATTATCCTTCCCGGTCGACGAAGTGATGCTTACCTTGTATTCTGCGCCATCCACGTTCCTGACCGCGGCGTTTTCGAGGACGCGGTATTCCGATTTTCCGTCGCCCATCCAGCCGGCGGACCAGTTATTCGAATCCGAAAGCGTGTAGGTTCCGGATACATGCCAATCCCCATAGGAGTCCGAAACGCCGGACTGCAGATCCCTCCGATATACAGTCACATCAATACTCTTCGGCCTTCCGATGCCCTGATCGTTCTGCCAGTACTTTGCCACTGAATATCTGTGCTGCTTACCGCCTGTCGGGACCGTTTCGGTGCTGTACTTTGCCTGTGCTTTCACTTCATAGTCCCAGGTGTCATTCGCAGTGCCGTCCGCTTTCTGTCCGACCGATGGCACTGATACAAGGATCGGCGAGAAGGTATACTTCTTCCCGTTCACCTCGCGGCTCGTACCGAGCACCAGATACACGCCCGGCTTCAATCCGGTGAAAACCGCCTTTCCTTCCGCGTCTGTCACCGCAGGATTATTCTGCGCTTCTGGCAGGCGCGGTGCATAATTCTCCAGCGTCACAGCATACGCGTCCCACTTGTCGGAGCCGGGATCAATCTTTTTATCATCCGGAAGAACCGCATTCAGCTCCTTCACTTTCGCTGTCAGCACAAAATCCGCGCCGGCCGACGTGAAATCCGCGATCTTATAAATGCGGAAAGCGAACCCCGCCCCGCCGCTCATCGTTACCGTGAGTGTGCCTTGTTTTGCCTGATCGACAGGCGTATACGCAAAGACCGGCAGAGACTGCGCGAGCAGCATCACAGGCAGCAGGAACGCCGCAAGCACTCCTGTCAGAGCCGCAGACAACCTGCGCGTGGCGGACGTGTGAGGCGGCTTCGCAGCAGTTTTGTTATGTCGTAATCCTGCAAAACAGATCCTTTTCATCATTTCAACTCCTGATCTTAAAGTTCGCCGGCATCATCTTTCTTCCGATGCGTCCCGGTAAACAGCAATATCCACAGCAGCGCGAGCAGCAATACCGGCAGAACAATCACCGGCACGACATACCTCGGATCAACGCGCACCGCGTCCGCGCTGACCGGCAGCTCCGTCTCCGACGCCTCAATGCGATGCCCTCGCACAAGCAGCCGGTGCGTGTTGACACCATACGGCGTGCAGGTCACAAGCGTGCAGTAATCTTTGTCCGGGTCGATCGCGAGATCCGACAGCTCATCCGGCAAAACAATTCTGATCTGGTCGACCTCGTAGGTGAGCGTCCGGCTCAGGACCTGCATCTGGAACGTATCGCCCTCCTGCAGCTGGTCGATGTCCGTGAAAAGCTTTGCCGACGGAAGGCCGCGGTGCCCGGAGATCACGCAGTGCGTGCCCTTCCCGCCGACCGGCAGGGACGATCCCTCGATATGCCCCACGGCGATCTCGAGCACCGCCGGGTCCGTGCCGTGATAAATCGGCAGCGAAACACCGATTTTGGGGATATTCACATACCCCATGATGCCGGTCCCGGTGACATTGAGTATGCTGTTGTACTCCTTTTTCTCCGCGTCGGTCAGGAGGAACCGGTCGCCTGACTTCCCGGTCAGCTTCTTATTATATGCCTGCGCTTCCTTCCATATCTGGTCGTTCTTCTCCGCCGACATATCCGCCACCTGCTCGACGTAGCCCGCGATCGCCCGCGACTGATGAAGGTCATTCCACCAGTCCGAGAAACCCGGGTAGGCGAGAAGTCCCGCTCCAATCAGGACCGCCAAAATCAGGATCGCATCGACAAGGTGTCCGCGCCGTTTCTTCTTCTGCCGTTTCCTGTCTCCGCCGCCCGGCGCAACTGCCGCCGTATTCTGCTGGTTTATTCTGGTTTTACTATGTTTCACCGTTTTCCTGACAGAGATACTCCCTTCACCGCCCAGAAGAATCAGGAACCTCCGGTCTCCCGGCGTTCCTGACTCTTCTCGGAGATGAAGGATGCTCTGCATCCTTCTCTCCAAGATCTTCCTCAGGCTTCCTTATCGCTGCTCATTTTCTTTCTCATGACAAGCACCACGCCAGCCGTGATCACCAGCGCCGCACCGATGATGTAGATCATCGTCGTGCCGCGACCGCCGGTGGAAGGAAGGACGGAACCCTTCTTGTTCTCAATATTCGTGGTGAGAGAACCCGCATCTTGATCTACAGCAAATTCTGCCTTTCCAGCTGTTACTTCAACGGAGAGCCCAGTGAGCTTCGGGTCATCGTCTGTTTCAGCATGCGTTGCCGAGATCTTAAACTCAATCGGGGTGATGGTGTTGTAGCCGGCAGGCGTCGTGGTCTCGGTCAGCTTGTACTCGCCGTCGTCAAGACCGGTGAACTCGAATTTCGTGCCTTCACCTGCTTTGAATTCCTTGACTATTGTGGATGTACCGTCGCTCTGCTTCTTTTCAAGCTTGAAAGCAGCACCTGCCAGAGACTTCTTGTCCTGATCAACCTTGTTGACGATCGTCTTGTAGGTGAAAACAATGTTCTTGTCATCCGGGGTCGTACCAGTATCGCCCTCGCCGCCCTTGTTCGGGTTTCTGGAGTAGGTCAGGTTTACCCTGTTCGGGTTGCCGGCAGAACCGATGGCAGCGCTATTGTTGAGCTCCGCGGAGTAGGTGACAACTACCGTTGTACCATTATTAAGCGTGACACCTTCGATTCCTTTCAGGTTGTCGCAGGCCCAGGTTACAGTCGTTGAGCCATCCTTATTTGTAGTAACAACTTCATCGAAGGAACCGGTGACAATCGTATCGCCAATTTTGATCGTTGCAGTTTTTTCCGTATAGGTGAGGCCCTTGCTCATCGTATCGGTGAAAACATACTTGTAGGACTTGTAGTCAGCAATATTGGATGGCATTGTACCTGTGATCTGGTAAGGAACTTCATCGCCGATATCGTAGTCAGCGGAATCCTGCCAGCCTGAGGTTTTGCCTGTGCTGTCATTGGTGTCCTTGACTTTCTTCTCCACTTTGGGTACGCCAGATTTAATAGCTGCTTCCGTATTACCAACTACCTGCACAATAAACTTTGTATAAGCATCGGACGTATTAGCCTGTGAGCCATCCTTATCCTTGACGAGATAATAGCCTGCGGCAAGGCCATTAATGACAGTACTGCCTTCTGTCGATTCCACAGTGTTAGCCGGCGTTGTCAGCGTAAGCTTTTCCACGAGCTGGTCAAGCGTCATCGTTCCATCGCCCAGTGCTTTCGCGACATCCGCTGCATTTTCTGTCCCTTTATAGGTGACGCCAGTGGTGCCCCATTTCACATTGGACAGAACTTTCTCGTCTTTGGTGTTGGTTGAAACATCGCCCGTAAAAATCTGGTATGCCTCGTAGATATGCCCTTTGCTTGTGCCTTTCAGGGTGAGTGTATATGTCGTAGATTCATCCGCAAACGCGGTGAGTCCCATTGCCATGATCATGACCAGCGATAGAAAGAAGGCCATGAAGTGTTTTGTGATTTGTTTCTTCATAAGAGTTTTCCCCTTGCTCTTTGATGTCCGCCCGGTGTTTTGCCGGGCGGTGTTCCTGGTAATTGTACGATGTGAGTTCGTGGTGTTTGCGGCAGTTGTTCCGGTCTGCCTCCGGTTGTTGTGCATCACTTTCCATGCGCAGGTCAGAGGAGCTGGCGCCCGCCCGGGCTAGCCACCCTTCTCCGGTGCCCGCGTCTCGTAGAAAAGGGATGTTCTTGAATGTTTCATCTTATTCGGAACCGCCCCCTTTCCCTGTATTCCTTTGGATCTGCAATTTTCTCACCGTCAGGGCTGTTCCTGCGAGGAGCAGAAGGAGCACTCCCGCTCCAGCCAGCGGCAATGTTCCATGACCGCCGGTGGAAGGAAGCGTGTACGAGGAATCCTTCTGGTTGATGATTTCCTGACCGTTCTCTACGTAATTCAATTTATAGCCTGACATTATTGATCCATCTGAGTTTAAGGCTACGTACTTTGGATCCTGGTAACCACTCACTTTATCTTCTGTAATATAGTAATACCAGTTTCCTGAGATAGTTCTTCCGTCCTTTATTACAGACCCCGCTGATTGCAAGCCCGAAATCCGATACATATTCTTTCCGTCTTTTACTAACGGAGTACATTCCGGTGCACTTTCAGGACTCTTGTTCTCTACAGAATTAGAGCTGAGTTTATAAGTCGCTATCACCTCCGGGGTAGTCAGGTCCTTGCTCTGATTATCTATTAATTTTTTATGCAGCGTCACTGTGATTGTAGTGTCGGATGGCCATCCTATATTCGTGCTTCCATCACTCCATATCTTTGTGAACACAAGCTGCTGTTCCTGACTATTGGTGATCGTTCCTCCGTTCTCAATTTCCGTTTTATCCGGTGCATAGCCCTCTGGTGACTGATCAACCCTCTCTCTTCTTGTTGAGCAGGATGAACCCCGCACCCGCAAGGCAGATCAGCATGGAGCCAAGGAGCGTGAAGAACCTTGTTCCGGGGCCGCCGGTGGAAGGAAGAGCTACACCGGGTTCGTTCTTTACTTCAAAGGTTGCGTTTGTTGCATCTTTCGATTCATCAATCTCGGTTGTCTCAGGATCATCCACAACAGCAGCCTGTGCAGCAGTAAAGGTTACCATCTCGTCAGTGTTCTTATCAATCCACTTGTTCTCAGTAGCAGACCACTCAATCCAAGTGACGATATCGCCTTCAATCTTGAAATACTGTGATGAAGTGCTGGTCAAAACATACCCATTCGGTGCCTCTTTCTCCCTCAGTTCATAATAGCCATGAGTAAGATTACCGATAGATGCTTCACCCTGTGCGCTCGTTATGATTGGGCTGCCAGTAACTTCTGTTCCGGAGAATTCCCCGCTTGACAATGGCACGGGCACTCCATCATTCTCATCAAGCTTTCGAACCGTAAACTTAGCTCCCGGAAGCTTCTTTGAAGGAGTTGTCTTATCCACCTTCACAACATCTACCGTGATCGGAATCTCTGTATAATCATTTTCCAGAGTAAAACTATTAGCGGCTGATGATGTTGTATAAGCCACTGTATACTGATCCTCATGGCTCGACTGATTATGGGCTATTCGTACCTTATCCCCAACGAAGTTAATAGTAGTACCCTTAAACGTAAAGCCTTCCGGATGCATCTCCTGACTAAAGAATGTAACCGGCGTCTTCCATTGTGCCTGCAGTCCCTCTCCAGTTTCTATCTTGTTTTCAATTGCTGTTCTTGTGGCAAGGCTCAATGGCTTATGAGATACAACAAGCGTCCCCCCGCTTCCGGTTAATCTGACAAGTAATATAGATCCTTCAGGTACGTTAAATTCTTTGAAACCATCTGGAGTTGTATAGTCATCGTAACTCGTCATGGTAATTGAAGGAGCAATCGCTGTCACAGAAACCGGGTCAGAAGGATTGCTTACTACCGATCCATTGATCTTGGCAACCAGTGTATAACCGGCCTTATTGTAGCTTTCCTCCTTTAGAGTAAAGTTTGTAGCATTATTCGGGATATTCTTAATCTTCCATAACCAAGTCAACCCATTGTCATACCAGGTTACATTGCCTACTGTCTCATTTTTCAATTCCGTCGTAACTGTCTGACTACCGCTCTGATAAGTGAGAACAGCTTTAAAACCAGCCGGGATTTCACTTGCGGAATCAAGACCTGTGAACTTCTTTTCGATTTCAATAATGATGTCATCCGGATTGTCGTCAACATCCTTATTGTTTTTAAAGTTCACTACAGCAGGACTATCGGTTGTGTTCGTCTCAGATACATCCACCTTAACCTTGTTGGCCACAGGCGTAGTTCCGTTTTCGGGCGTCTCTTCGCGCAGCCAGTACGTACCAACCGGTAATGTAACCGTCTCACTGTCCTTAGCAACTCCATCATTTCCAATCGTTACAGAAACAGTTTTGTTCGTACCTGCAACTTCCTGATATGGAGTGGTGCAAGCTTCATCGGTGAAAATTGTGAAAGTGTAAGTTCCAGCAAGGACAGACTTCTGTGTGTCATTTGTTGGCGCATGACCATTATAGGTAACTTCCTTATGGATTTTCAGAGAACCTGTCGTCTCTTTCACTGTATTGTTTACCGTGAAGACATAAGCACCGCCGTTCTTTGACTGTCCAATTGTAACTGTCCCTACCTCTGGTGCTTCGTCATTTACGAGTGTTTCGACAACCTGATATTGAACCTCAACATCCTCCGATGCTTCTGTCAGACTTGAAGGAACCACAAGAGGCAATCCCGTGAATGTCCCACTCCAGCCACTATCTTCTTTCAAAGTTATGGTCTTACTGGTAAAGTCCTTCCATACGTAATGATCTGAACTATCCTCCATGCGAATCTTATCAGACCAGCTCCCCCATGTCGCTTCACCGGTCTCAGAATCCGTTCCCGTCTGCAACCTTTGCTGGAGCTTGACAGTGACCGTATCCGTGGAATGTTTATCATTTCCATCAGACCATACTTTATTGACCTGAACATCTGTACCAGGATAGTTCTTAGCCGACATCGTATCGCCGGTATGATACTTCCACTCCGGATCCGAATAGTCTGTAGTTCCATCACTGGAAATCTTGAAACTATAGTCGAAGTCAGCGAGCATGTATCCTTCAGGTGCAGTGATTTCTCTTAAATAATATCTGGTGTCTTCATCAAGTGCCCAGCCATAGTTAGCCTGATCACCACGAACATGGATTTTGCCATCGCTTCCGGTGGTGAACTGTACGGGATCGCCTACTTTATGATCTCCATAAGCCTTCCCCCATGTGACAGGATTTTTGTCTTTATCGAGCAGGGCAAACACTGCACCAGATAGAGGCTCGTTCATAGAACCAGCGCGGTATTTCAAAAGATTGATCACAGGTACAGATGCTACACCTCCACCCGAGTTATGTCTTTCACCGGATCCGCTGATCTCATCACGATACCCGTCCATCTGAGCCACATTACGAAAACCAACTATAATCGTACTTCCGTTTTCTCCAATTGTTTTAAACAAAACTCTGGCACGGTAGGTTATCACGACCTTTGTTTCATCTGGAATCGTAAATGTTGTTACACTGTCAGTCTGATCCCACGTGACCCCTTCCGAAGGAGTAGCAACAATCGAATTGTAGTCGATACTCAGATTTGTAATAGTATCAGTCACGTTCAGAGGTTCACCGCCATTGAGCATCATGCCACCAGGGTTTAATGTGATACGGAAATCTGCCCAAATATCCTCATCTGATTTTTTAAGTTCATCCTCACTTGTCAGGATTTCCTTATCTAAGCCGACATACTCATAAGTGACATCTGCTCCGTCCGTAATTCCATTCCAGTCAGCCGTGTTGCTCATGGTATATTTGCCGTTGTCATTGGCAATCGCACGGCTCATGATGGTTTTAAGTGCAGCTTCATCCTTAACGGTAAGATAATAGACCAGATCGTATCTCTTCCGGAACTCCCCATTCTCATCTTTTTCCACACTGGAAGAATCCGTGTGAATTTCTATCCCGGCAGGCGTGGAGATATATGATGCCGGACCCGTACTCTTTAACCATGTCTCGTATTGATTTCCACAATAAGTGAAAAACGCATCATCTTTGTTGTTATATACCTCCAAAAGATTTGTATCAAACGTATCTATGATCGTATTATCACTTGATGATACGCCTGTCATTTTGATCGTATATTTGTAGATTGGCAGTTCAACACCATCGACGATCCGGTTGCCTTCGAATTTACCATCTTTTTCTATACTAGGTAATGTGGCTTTAGCAACATCGCTTTTCGAATCTGTGTAAGTTCCTAACTCAAAGTCTGCTGAATTTTTATGATCCATAAGCCATGCCATATTTGGCTTACTGGAATCTTTCAGCCAGTCATCATCTAACTCTGTCTTTAAAGTAACCACAATAGTTCTGGCAGAACCGCTTTTCAGCCCCGGAGTGGTCTTATTTGCATCCTGGAAGAAAGTAATCAATGCATAGTATCTCCCGTTCCACTGATCACCTTCCAACTGATCATAATCAACGTTAAAAGACTCTCCGTCAATCAGTCCGGATGCGTGTACTGATCCATTTATCACTTTTTCAAAAACAGTCTGGTCTCCGCGTTTCGGATAATAATCTTTAACGACAGCTTTGGAAAGACCGGTTTCAGGCACCGTAAATACGATGTTCCAGGTCACTTCCCGATTTGGCACATCAACCTTGCTTACCTTCTTTTCACATGTAATTTCATTACCGGCTGCTGGAGGGACATCAGAACTACCGGTCGACACGTTTCCTCCGTCAGTTACGACCTTGTTATCAACGTTTACGGACGCATTATTCCCTTTCACATTTACATCCGTGGTATAGGAAATCACATATTTATAAGCCTTGCCCTGATCCTTGACAGGAATTGTATAAGTCCAGGTAGAATCTGTTTTATTTGTCAGATCGTCCCATAACTTATTGTCTTCGCGTACCTTAGTTCCAGAAGCATCATATACATCTACTTTGATGCCAGTTCCGGAATACTTCATGATACTCTGTGAGGCGCTTCCAATCGTGTCTGTGATCGTGCCACCGGCCATGGATACCTTGCAGTCCTCGTTAGCAGTGATCGTCCAGGAAAGAGTTTTTGTCTCTCCGTTATCCTTGACGATTTCACCATTACTCTTATTCACTGTTGGCGTGTAATCGATCGTCGTTGTACGATTAACAACATCCGGCTCAGGGTCTCCGTCACTCTTCACTTCGACACGGTTGTTGCCGGTGCTGATATACTTTCCGTTTACATTGTGGATCTGAGACATATCGATATCCGCTGAATATGTAAACGTCACGATTTCACCATTTTTCATGCTTCCGATAGTGTACTCGAAAGAATTACCACTTGCGCCGCCTGTCATGCTTACAGACTGTCCGGTACTCGAAGACGCATGGATGCTGCTGGCATCGAGAGTGAGTGCGTCGCCGGTTATCGTATCTTTTACAACCACATTCTTACTGACACCATGGGAAACAACGGCTACCGTGTAATCAACTTTACCGGTTTGCTTATTGAATGTAGCTGATTTGGATGCCGACACGCTGTTTGATGTGTCAATTTTCACATCTTTTTCTATACCATCCTTAAACACAATCTTGTTAGCATCACTATTGACCTTTGCATCAAGATTAATAGTAAATCTCGTATTATTGGATGCCATCAGATTGCTGAAATGAGGATCGCTCGTATCGAAATGCAGAGTCATCTGCCCATTTTCATCGATAGAAAATGTATTATTGGAAAGAGTATAAAACGTACCCCCGTCATTTACTTTAATAGAAAATTTCCCGTTTTGTGCAAGCCCGCTGAAATCCAATCCGCTCTGCGAAAGATCGTATGTCATTGCTGCATTGTTATCGAACTGCAGTCCTTTATTTTCAGTAAAGGTGAGAGCGATATCATAAGAAGCATCCGGTGTGATCAGATATTTCCCATCACTGTCCAGAGGTGCAGCAATAGAAGCATTCGTCAGAAAGTCACTAAGATTTGTAGACGTTGTTTCCTGATCATCTGTCACCTTCACCGTGACCACATCCCCATTCTTCATGGTGATGGTCAGATCTTCATCTGTGCTAAACGGCTGCAGACTCTCCAGCTCCCAGTCTCCCTCCACAGGGGTAACCTTAACTAAGCTCTCATCCGAGAACTCAACATTCGCTACTTCCTTAAGGAAGCTATCGACGCTATTAAATGCCGCTTTTTCTCCGTTGTTTGTATCACCAATTATACCCAGCACTTCTATGAGGTCTGATAATGCGATTTTTTCGCCTCCATGAAGGCTGAACTGGTACATTTTGCCGTTTACGGAGTACTCAAAGTCCACGGTGTAGACAATGGCATAGACCGAGAAGGAGTCGGACTCAAACGAAACCGCGTTCTTCGCGTCGGACGAGGCAGCCTTGCCGCTTGTGCTCTCGATGGTTTTGCCGTCGGATTTCTTGGCGACGACAACGGTGCTGCCGTTATCGTCCACATGGACCACATGCGCTTTATCCGCCTGACCGAGAACTTTGGCAGTCATCTTGACGCGGATGGGCTTTGCCGGCTCCGTTTCGGTGCCGTCTGCCTTCCTGAAGGAAATGTCGACTGCCGCCGCACTGCCCCTGCCTCCGGCGGCTTCGATGGCCTTGTCGAGAATGTCCTGGCTCGACACCCGCTTCACAGACATGGTGGTGCCCTGTTCAAAGGTACCTTCATCGGCTTCGACATGGACCGCGATGGTGCCATGATCTGTCGTGGCTTCCCTGTCGAAGGTCACGGCGGGCATCGGGATTTCTTCCTTTTTCTCCGTCCCGGTTGTTACGGTTTCCCGGACGATCTGCGCGAACACAACCGTCTCCGGAAGGCTTCCGTCAAACGCCGCGCTCTGCAGCGCGCCGTTTTCATCGACGGACAGACTTGTCCCGTCCGCGTCTGTGAGGTCAGTCAGATAATCTTTGACCGGGTCGGCGACGGAATCGCCGGAAATGGCATAGACCCTCCAGGAGGTCTCATAGCTTGCCGTCGTAGTAGAGGTTCCGTCTGTTCCGCTCTCCTCTTTCTCACTTGTTTTCGTGGCATAGCCTGCATCATTGAGGCCGCCCTGAAACTCGGCCTCCGCCCTGATATCATCGTAAGATGCAGCGCTGCCGTCTCCCGCCTGAAGAGAAAGCGTCCAGGTATGGAGTCCTGCGACACTGTAAGCGGTGGAATCATCGGACTGCGCTTTTACTTTGGAGGATACAGCGGACAGAACCCTGTTCCAGTCGTCCGTGCCAAGCGGGCTGCCGGACATCGTGGTATCCGAAGGGAAGCCTGTTCCGTCCTTCCGTGCGATCTTTACCTGCGCGCGGTCATCTGCAAAGGACAGGACATCCGTCTCGCTCTGAGCGGCCTGCTCCGTCTTCTCCGTTGTCTTATCTGCTGCTGCCTCTTCCGTGCTCACGGTCTCCGCAGCTTCTGCGAGGGTTGCACCCTGCTCTGCCGTCCCGGTGCCCTCTGCTGCGGATATCTGATCAGCGCTCTTCTTCGTTCCATCAGCTTCCGCGCCGGATACAGCTATCCCGCTGTCCTCGGTGCCGTTCTCCGTCACAGCCGCTGAATCCACGGCAGAAACGGAATTTGCATTCATCACGCCCTGATCCGCGGAAGGCGCTGCCAGGGTTTCCTGAGGATCGCTGGAAGGAGCCGCCTCATTTCCCTGTGCATTGGCCTGCTCATCCGCCGCCTGGGCGTCGCTGTTATTTTCCAGTCCCTGCACGACCTCGCCCGAGACATCCTCAGTCAGCGCGGACGCCGGATTGGCGAGCACCGTCGAGGTAAAGATAACCGCGGCAAGGCTCAACACAAGAAGAGCCTTTTTCGTGTTCCGGTTCTTCCTGTTCTGATTCAGTTTCCCTTGAATTTTTCCATTCAGATCAGTGTTCATCAGTGCTTCGCACTCCCCTCTGATAACCACAACATTCCCGACAGGAACGCCCGCAGCCTGTAACGGCCGGGCGGCCATGCCGGTGCCTACCTCACCAGCCCGAAATGACTGAGAGGCCATACCCGCAGCAGGATTCGGCCGACCATCCGGTCCTGTCCGATGCATCCGATCTGCGAGTTTCTTGAATCGATCGAGGTCTCGCGGTGATCCCCCATGAGGAAATACTTGCCGTCCGGAACCTGATAGGGATAGGTGATATCGGTCGTCTGGCCTTTGCTTTTTGAAGTCAGGTAAGGCTCGCTCAGCGCGCGTCCGTTGACAATCACGTCGCCGGCCTCATTGATATCCACCCAGTCTCCCGGTCCCGCGATCACCCGCTTGACCAGTATTTTGTTATTGAAGTAAAAGGCGACCAGCTCGCCCTGGTGCACATGGTTCGTCTTGACGGCGACCACCATGTCCTTCTCCTCCAGGGTCGGCGCCATCGAGGTGCCGTAAATGCGGAGGATCGGAAGAAGCAGGGTCGATACCAGCGCTGCGGCTGCCGTCACCGTGATGATCGTCATAAGGATGCCCTTCAGGACGTTGCCACGCTTCCTGCCTATCCGGACGCGGAGCAGTTCCTGTTCCAGCTGTTCTCTGGATGGCGGGTCCTGCAGCAGCTTTTCGGTCTTTTCGCGGCGTTTGCGGCTGCGGGCGGATTCGGCTTGAGGGGCTTTGTCGCTGCTGGCAAATTCGTCTTGCGCAGTCCCAGCTTGCGCGGCCTTGTCGCTGCGGACAGATTCGTCCGACATTATCTGTGTGTCGACTTCACGGTCCGGGGATGCATTATATGCGTCGCCGGAGAAGTCATCCGGCGAGTCTGCGTCCGTGGCAAAGCCATGCGCCGATTCTCTTTCCGCTGCTATTTCGTCCCAGGACGCATCGTCCGCGAAGCTGTCCCCGGCAGCTGTTACATCCCATGCCGTGTCATTGCTTGTTTCCGTCTCTGCGTCGGCGTCATCCCAAGGTGCGCCATCTGAATCGCCGTTCACTGCTCCCGTGTCATCCCGCGGCGCATCCTCAAAGCTCTCCAGATTGCCCGGCATGGCGTCCCACGAGCCGTCATCAGCCTCATCATTTATGAAGTTGTCAGGCAGCTTACCTGTTGCTTCTCTTCGTCCCATTTACATGAGCCTCTCGTTCTCGTCTCTGCGACCTGCAAGCGCGGAACGAAGCCGCTCGTTTTCCTCTTCCAGCTTTCTGACTCTTGCTGTAAGATCATCTATTTCTTTCTGCTGACTTTCCGCGGACTTTGCCTGTCCGATCAGAAGTTCCAGCAGATCTTCTTTTGTCAGCTTGCGCAGTTCTTTATTCGTCATGGTGAATACTATAAATATTACGAAATCGTTTAATAGGCTTGGGCGTAATGTGAAATCCTAAAGATAAAGCAGAGCATTTCCGCTCCGTTTTTCCAAAGAAGCACTCTCAAATTCCCCCCTCAGTCTCTTCTGACCGGCCGCAAATCATATTTATCAGGTCGGATTATGGATAAATGCGGCATATTAGTTTTCATGTCGCGTTCATATAACTCTTATATATAGCACATATTGCTAAATTTGCAAGCTTATAGCTTAAACGTTTTCATATGTCTGATATTTTTCACAGAATAAGGATATAATTTTGTAATTTTTGCTAGTTTTGCTGTTTGGTATGTTGCGAGCAATCTGCTCCGTTGCAACAGCGAAAGGATTATATCACATTTCTATATCATCTGCACTTTACCGGAATAGAAACTAACGGCCGTTCCTACAAACAAGATTTCTTTTCCTCAACTAGTTACATGCCCCACGTCTCACATAGATCTCAATGCAATACACTGCCCCTCACTCATTCTTCATTGAAATTTAAAGACATTTCTATCGCACGTCGCGGTATTGCCTGGATTCGACCCGAATCCAGGCAATAGGCTCCGTGCCTTGCAAAACGTCTTGGATTCTCTATGCAAATCCGGGATAGACGGTGATATTGCATGAAAGGGAGCGCCGCGAGGAGGAGAATTAGTCTAAGTGTGCACTTGTGAAGAGAAATCAAGTTGAATACAAGCTTGCTCTTTCCATCTGCTCGCTAAAATGCGCTCTTTTTCCATCCATCCGGAGAAATGTGAAGGCAGAGTATATCATGTTTCCATTAAATATTCCCCCATCTTGCCATCTGCGTAACATATTTCAACTGCAGAAGGAAACACCTCTCCCTCTGGAATGTAATTTCAATATACAACAGGACTTTCTCTGAATGTCAGAACCAAGAAAGCTTAAAAAATTCCTTCCGGATAGAAATATCTCTACCCGGAAGGAATCTGCCAAGCATCGCCCCGTTAAGATTGCGTCAAACCGTCATTCTGCAAATGAAAATAAGCCGGTGGAAGGACAATTCTCCGGAAGATGCTTCGCCCCGGCTCCCTCCAGCGTTCAATGCAATACGCCGCCCCACACTCACTCTGCATTGAAATTTAAAGACATTTCTATCGCACTTCGCTGCCTTTCCCGGCAAACTCCAGTCTTCCCTCGCTGATTCTCCTTCCGGACTGCCGGTCAAACAGAAGAATATGATTTCCGTTCAGATTGATGCTGACTTTCTCGCCAATCCGGAACGTATTGCTGCCGAAGATCACACCCGTTAAAAGCCATGTATCCGCAACGCTGAGTTTGAGCGTTGTTTCCATTCCGGTAGGCATCGCGCCATATACAATGGAAGAAAGTGCACCGTTTTCTTCGATATCGACTGCCTCCGGCCGGATACCGAGCACAAGATCATCATTCGTCAGCACCGGCGTCTCCTGAATGGAAGTATCCTCTTCCATAATTTTCTGGATGTGATACCGGAAAACTTCATCTTTATTCGATTTTTCAACAAGCTTTTTATCTGTCAGCCGTTCTGCTTCTCTTTGCCTCTCCTGTTCGTTCCAGCGCTCGCGCTCCTGAAACCAGGCTTCCAAATTCAGCGGAGCCGAGGGCACAAAAACTGCGCGCAGTCCGCGAAACAGTTCAAGCTGAATACCGCCAGCGGCTTCACTGGTCATTGCGGCGCCGGCTGCCGCTCCCGCAGCCGCGCTTTCCCGCGCATCGTGGACAACTTTCGCCTCCACAAAATTGATGCTCGGATTTCCGACAAAGTCCGCCGCAAACAAATTGGCCGGCTGATTATATACTGTCAGAGGAGCGTCATATTGCTGCAGCACGCCGTTATTTAACAGGCAGATGCTGGTCGCAAGCGTCATTGCCTCCATCTGATCGTGCGTTACATAGACAAGCGTCGAGCCGGTCTCCAGATGCAGCCGCTGCAGCTCATAGCGCATTTCCAGACGCAGCTTGGCATCAAGATTTGACAGCGGCTCGTCCATGAACAGTACTCTCGGTTTGGGTGCCAGTGTTCTCGCGATCGCGACACGCTGCTGTTGTCCTCCGGAAAGCTCCGCCGGATACCGGTCCATGAACATACCGATTTTGACAATTCTCGCAACCTCGCGCACACGGGCGTCAATTTCTTCGGCGGACAGTTTGCGAACGGCCTTCTGCGGAATCCCGCCCCTGATGACCTGACAATCCGCATTGAGATCCTCACCTCCCGCGCGGCGCGCGGCTTTTCTGTCTTCCAGTTTCTTTTCGTATGCCTTTTTCGCCTCTGCGGCAGCGCTGTCCGGATCTGCCGCGTCCTGAATCTTCAGGTCATACAATTCCTTCGCCGTCATCATGGAAAGGCCGAAAGTATCAATCAGCTTTACATATGCCTTCTGCGCGTCCGGTTTTCCTTTCTTGTCCCTGCATTCCAGAATCAGTTCCCGTATCTTTCGTCCTCCCGAAAGGCTGCGCAGGATGTCCGAAGCCCTCTTGGCCTCCACATCCAGAACCGCCATCTCTTCCTTTACATTTTTCAGTCCGAAGGAAATGTTCTGATAGACCGTCATGTTCGGCCATAGTGCGTAGTTCTGGAATAAAAATCCGACCTTGCGCTTATTCGGCGGCACGTTGATGCCCGCGTCCGAGTCAAAAACGACCTGATCCCCGATCATAATCTTCCCTTCTGTCGGCGTTTCCAGACCTGCGATCATGCGCAGGATCGTTGTTTTGCCGCAGCCGGACGGCCCCAGAAGCGTCACAAAGGCATTGTCTTTAATATCCAGAGACAAATCATCTACGCCGTAAAAGCTGCCCCAGCGTTTTGTAATATGTATAAGCTTGATTGCAGGCATAATGGTGCTCCTTTACTTTTCTTTCCCGATGCCGCTGTCAAGACTTGCTCCTGTGAACAGATCAATGAGCGTATTGAACAGCAGAATCGTGAGAATCAGGATCAGGTTAATGGAACTCGAGAACGCGTACAGTCCCATTTCATCAAAGTAATCCAGCGTCGTCGACAGGATGAATCCCTGCGTGCACAGCAGTAAAAACAAAGACAGTTCCCGGATACAAGTCATAAACGGAAGTGTGTAACCGCTGATGATGGACGACTTCTGAATCGGGATGATAATTCTTGTCATCCGTTTGATCCACGGAATGTTCTGGATGATCGCGGCTTCCTCGATTTCATTGGAAAGCTGCAGCATCGAATTCAGCGAACTGCGCGAGGCAAATGGAATATATTTCACAACGCCTGCGATAATCAGCAGCGTGTAGGTGTTGAACAGATTAATGTGCTGATTCGAGAACAGGATGAAAAACGCGGCGCCGACAGCGATCGAAGGCATCAGATACGGCAGGAATGCAATGTTGTTGACATAGCCTGCCCATTTACTCCTGCGGTTTTTGGCAACGGAATAACCGATCAGCGTACCGATCGTTCCCGCAATCAGCGCGCACATGACCGCAAGGAAGAGCGTTCCCTTGAACGCGTGCCAGATCGTAGGATTATAAAGAATGCCCTGCTGACCGTACATGCCGTTTTCGGTGATGTTTTCATGCGTGATCCACCATTTGGTCGTCAGATTGGAGAAGTCTCCGGTATACAGGAAACTGTAGTCGCCGGGATTCGGCAGGAACGTTTCAAGCGCGAACAGGACAATCGGCCAGATGGATGTAAAAAACGTCAGGATGATAAAAACAACAGCAACGATATGTTTTCCTGCTTTGCCAAGATGTACCTTGGAAAGCTGTCCCGATTTCCCGGTGACGGTCGTAAAGTTCCTGCGGCTCGTCAGTGTCGTCTGGTTGAGGCCCAGAATCAGGACGCCGAAAATCATCATGATGATCGCGAGTATGCTGGCTTCTCCCGTATACTTCGAGTTCATCGAGATGTATTTGGTCGAAAGCGTCGTCAGGTTCAGGTAGTGCGGCACCGGATAAGACCCCATCGCCGAACCGAAAACCAGAAGAATCGTACTCAGGATCGCAGGCTTCACCATAGGAAGTGTGACCCGCCCGAAAATTTTCCAGCGCGGTGTGTCGAGGATTGTCGCCGCCTCTTCGAGATTCGCGTCCATGTTCTTAAAGATGCCGCCGATCAGGATATAAGCAAACGGCGCATAATGCAGTCCTAATACAAGCGCGCTGGGAAACAGCCCCTGACAGAACCATTTCGGCATGGCGACATGGAACAGCGACGCGATCAGGCCGTCCGCAGTTCCGGTTACCTTGTTGGAATTGAACATATGCTGCCAGACAACCGCGAGTGTCCACTGGGGCATAATATACGGAAAAATAAAAATGGAGCTCAGATACTTCTTACACCGCATATCCGTTCTGGTCACGAGATACGCGAAAATTCCTCCGAACAGGATGGAAATCATACAGGCGAGCACGGACAGAAGGACCGTGTTCATCAGCGGTTTCCACAGGTTTGTCCGGGCCAGCCGGCTCGTAAAAAGATCAATGTAATTGACAAGGCTGTAGCCGCTGCTTTTTCCGGTCAGATGCTGGTCGATGGTGCCGGGATGAATGACGAACGTATCCCGGACAATCGCGATGACAGGGGCAAACGTACTGCACGTCAAAACAATTCCGAACAGCAGCAATATGACGTTCTGCGGCTTTACAAAAAAAGTCTTGATCTTATTCAGGAGAATGGCGGACTTTTTCTTTCGGGCAATCGTATTCTCCATGGCAACCTTCCTTCAACAGAATCTGATTTTATACCGATAGCATAATAAAGAGGCAAAGCGGCGGCAGCAGTATGTTCTGCTGCCGCCTGCCGTTAAGATATTCTTCCTGCGGGGTGTCTGCAGCGCGCGGCGCCGGAAACACCTGGCATTTCCGCGGATTACTTGGAAGCGTCCGCGTACTTTGTCAATGTCTCAATCCAGCTGCCGACGCCAAATGCCGCGTCCGCGCAGTACTGCGGATCTTCGAGGACGAGTTCTCCCGTGGTCGTCCACCAGTCGTAGCCGCGGTCATCTTTGGCCGGATAAACGTCCTTTCCGGATTCGTCCTGACCACCGGTCTGATGATGATAGGTTTCCTCGGTCTGTTTGGCAACTTCCGGGTTTGCGGAATAGCCGCCCATGTCCTTGCCCCATGCGCTGAAGCCGTCTACGGTGCAGGTCATGTACTGGATAAACGCGCAGGCTGTCCAGGGAAGAGGGCTGTTCTTCGTAAGGAACAGATAGTGGCAGTAGCCATAGCCTCCGATTCCGGTATATCCATCCTGGTAAGCCGCGACCGTGATGTTATTGACTGATACGGTTGCCGATTCTTCAACGGAGCGGAGCTTCGAGTATACCAGAAGGCCGGCCTGATCCTTCGCGGACTTGTCAACAAGCGTATTGCAGATCGGTCCATCATCGGTCTGTGCATTATAGTTTTCCACCCAGAGCTTGATCCATGCGAGAGCGTACGCGCCGTTCTCACCAAGGCCGAAGTCCTCTGCGTCCTGTGAAAGCTCCTTGATGACCGGATCAAAGTACGCCTTATGCTCCTCATCCAGCTTGTCATACGCAGCTTTGAGCATGTCCGCGTATTTGTCCTCTGTCAGCATATAAAGGAAGTTCTTTCCGACAAGCTCGGAATCAATGTCCATGTACAGCGGATGCTGGTCCTTGTAAATGAAATCCCAGCAGTTGGTATACCTGGCGCTTCCGGTATTGTTGAACATAAAGACCTTGTTCAAGGTCTGCAGCGGAAGGAACCCGTCGTATGCGTCCGCGGTCGTTCCATTCGCCTCTGCCCATTCCTTCGGTATATAGGTCTTCAGAATACCGGTATCGACCATTTTGGTCTGGATCTGGTTGCCATCCTGAATCAGCGTCATTGCGAAGGTTCCCGTATCCTTGAGTGAATCTGCAGAAAGCTGTTCGAAAATTTTATTGTTCTTGGGCTGCTGCCACTCGAATTCCATGTTGTAGCCGGGATCGATGGTCTTTAAGTGGTCGATAAAAAGAGGAAGTGCTGTTTTGCCGCGGCTGGAGTTGCCGACGCCGTAAAACGTCTTGCCGTTTGACTCTTCGATTGCCTTTTTATACAGATCCTCGGCGCTCATGGTCTGCGCCTGCGCAATGATTGCGTCAATTCCGGTAAGATCCTCCGCAGCCTCCTTCTGCGTCGCAGCTTCCGTTGCAGCCGGCGCAGCGCTTTCTGTCGATGTCGTGCTGCTGCCCGCATCGGTTTTCGCGCTTCCCGCGCTGCCCGAGGAAGAACTTCCGCAGCCTGAAAGGAGCGTTGCTGCCATGGCTGCTGTAAGAATAAGCGATACAACCTTTCTGTTCATAATTACCTCCCGATACCTTGATTATGGATTGATCTTCTGATGAGCAATACCCCTATATTTCTCATCGTCCACAATTAAATCTTAGTCGGTTTTACCGAAATTATGAATGGATTGTACTGACTTTTTATGTATTATTCTGACTTTATGCCTTTTCCTGGTATTCGCTGGGTGACATTCCCGTCATTTTGCGAAAAGTGTTTGAAAAATATCCGACATCCTGATACCCGGCGCTCCTTGCCGCTTCCGACACGCGGCAATGTACATCACGCAGCAGGCGCATCGACACGCGGATTCGAAACGTCGTCACGTAGGTTGAAACGCTCATTCCCGTATCTTTCTTGAACAGGCGCGAAAGATGTCCTTCCGAGAGGTCCAGCGCCGCCGCGACCGTGCTGATGCTCACATTCTCTTCCCGGTAATGCTCTTCGATATACCGGATTGCGGAGCGCACATAACGGTTCATGGATGGATTCTGTGTAACCAGCGGCAGAAGCCTGCCATCCCTTTCTTCCGGTTCCTCCTGCTCCGCGCCTGTATTCTCCGCGCCCTGCGGGCTGGTAATTCTGCGAATCGCGGATTCCAGCTGTCCGTCCGCGAACGGCTTCAGGATATAATCGACCGCGCCGAGCCGGAGTGCTTTCTGAATATAGGAAAAATCACTGTATGCCGTAAGGAAAATGATCTTTACGTCGATTCCCCGCTTCCGCAGCTGTAAGGTCATTTCGAGTCCGTCCATCAAAGGCATGCGGATATCGCAGATGACAAGGTCCGGGTTCCTCGTCAGAATCAGATCAAAGCCGCTTTTCCCGTCTGCAGCTTCCCCAATGACGCGGCATTCCACACTCTCCCAGTCGGTATTATGGATGATCCCCTGACGGACATGCATCTCATCGTCGATTACAACAACATCGTACATGGCAGTTTCCCCTCTTTCCTGTCGTTCCCTTTATTGTAACATGATAAAATGTGCTATTCTTAAATCATGAAAACCGGACTGAACAAAAAGTTAATCTGCTTCATGATCGCATCCGCTGCGATACTTACCGGTTGTGCGTCAGCGCAGAACGTTTCTGTCACGCCTCCTTCCGACGGGCAGCGGCTGGTCATCTACACCGCCCACAAGGAAGAAGTCTATCGCCCTGTGATCGAGGAGTTCGAGGATCAGACGGGTATCTGGGTCGATGTGCAGGCAGGCGGAACCACGCAGATGCTGCGCAGAATCCGGCAGGAGCAGTCCGCAGTCACTTCCGGCAAAACATCGCAGTCCGCTGCCATTTCCGGCACATCCGGCACAATATTTCCCGCCGACATCATGTTCGGCGGCGGCGCGGAGAATCTGGAGGCGTATCGGGATTGTTTTGCCCCGTATCATTCACCGCTCGAAGACAATATCAGTTCCTCGTTCCGCTCCTGCGACGGTACCTGGACTCCTTTCACCGAGCTTCCGATTGTCTTCATCTATAACAGCAAGCTTGTCGCGCGGGAAAACGCGCCGCGCAGCTGGAAAGATTTTCTGGACGGCGAATGGAGCGGACAGATCAGTTTTGCCGATCCTCAAAAATCAGGTACCAGCATCACGATACTGGAAACGCTCAAACTTGTGAATGACACGCAAGGCTGGGGAATGCGGGAGGAAGAGCTGCTGGAGCAGTTTGCGGAGCAGCTCGGAGGACATCTGGCTGCCGGTTCCGGAGATGTGCCCCGAGAAGTGGCATCCGGTACCCGCATGGTCGGTATCACGCTGGAGGAGACCGCGCTGAAATTCATGGCGGGCGGCAGCGATATCGGCATGATTTATCCGGAAGAAGGGACAAGCGCAGTTCCGGACTGCGTCGCGATTGTAAGAAATGCGCCGCACGAAGAGAACGCAAAACGCTTTGCGGATTTTGTCATTGACCGTCCCGTTCAAAAATACGTGGAAACCAATCTCTTCCGCCGTTCGGTACGGACTGATGTGAATGAAACGATCCGCGGCACGAACGGGCTTTCACAGCAGGACACCGGTACACTGCGCATTCTGCCGTTCGACGTATCCGGTGCAAGCAAAGACGGTCGTGACATGCTCGAAAAATTTCTTTCGTACATGCGGCAGGAGAATGCATGAAAATTCGCAGCTACATTCAGAAATCGTATAAGCGGCAGCTGCAGCTGTATTTTATTGCCTCTTCGGTTATTCCGATCGCGGTCAGCGGATTCCTTCTTGTAGGTTTGTTCCGATATCAGGCGCAGAAGGATTTGTCGAGGCAGGATCTGCATCGGCAGGATCAGATTGCGTCTATTCTTTCGGATGCTTTCGCGCTTGCCGAAAACGGTATCCGGGAAGTCGCGGAAGATCCGGATATCGCGGCTGCACTGATGAGCGGCAAGGTCCAGTCGCACAATGTCTACGCTGCTTTGTACCGGAAAACCGGTGAACTGCGGGACTTTGCAACAGCAGACATCTATTCCGGCGGAAAACGCATTTACTCGACAGGCAGCGGTACCGAGAGCCGGACTCTTCCCACCGACTTCGGCGTTCTGGCAAAAGCCCGGGAATCCAGGGGCAAAGTAGTGTACAGAGCCGGCTACGCGGGAGACCTTGCGGCAGACAGTTCTCTGAGCATTGCTTCGAACAGCAGCCGAGAACCCTGCATTCAGATTGCAGGGCAGATTCAGGAAAATGAAGGTTATGCCGTCGTCACAATCCGGAAAGCAGGGCTGGACCTGCTCCTGCAGGGTTCCTATGGGGCAGATGAAGGTATTCTGGTGATGAACCGTTTCTGGGAGCCTGTATACAGTGCGGGTGCCCTCGCCGATCGTGACGCGGCCGCGCGCTTCCGCGGAAATCTTCTCTCCGGTCAGCCGGTACGGCAGGATTATCCCGATAATTTCTACAGTGTCCCGATCGGCGCAACCGGACTGACTCTGGTGTATCTGACAGCACCCGCCTTATCTGCGGGGATCTTTCATTCTCTGCTGAATGTTGTTTTGTTCTTCAGTGTTCTGATGGTGCCTCTGGGACTTTTGTTTGCAAATTATATGTCCCGGTATCTGTCCCGGCCGATTGCAGAACTCGGTGCCGCGATGCGAAGCTTCCGGCACGGCGACATGAATGCGCAGGTGCATATGGACCGCGATGATGAGCTGGGGCTTCTTGCAGAAGGATTCAACAAAACGACAGTACGTCTGCGCGAAAACATAGAAGAACAGATTCGCCAGCAGAAGCAGCTGAATGAGACAAAAATCCGGATGCTGCAGGCGCAGCTGAATCCGCATTTTCTTTACAATACGCTCGATACCATCAAGTGGGTCGGCATAGATCATCAGGTTCCGGAGGTGGCGCGGCTTTCGCAGAATCTTGCCGTTCTCCTGCGCCAGAGTATCTCGAACCGCCAGTTCATTACGCTCTCCGAAGAGCTGGACATGGTCGAAAATTACTGCAATATTCAGGAATTCCGGTTCGGATATTCCTTTGCTTACGAATGTGAGGTTCCGGAGGATCTGATGAGTTGTATCGTTCCCAAGCTGATCCTGCAACCGGTTGTGGAGAACGCGATCATTCACGGTCTCGAAGGGGTTGATGACGGACTGGTTAAAGTAAGCGCGGCGCGAAAACCGCGGCAGCGCGCAGATAAAGTGGATATTGACGGAGCCGGCGCGCCGCAGGAAGATTTGGAAATTATTGTAATTGACAACGGTCATGGGATCAGCGAAGAGATGATTGACATTCTAGCCCGGCATGATGCCGTACAACTCTCCGGTCATCTCGGCTTCCGGAACGTGGATACGATTCTGCGTATGTTCTATGGTGATTCCTATGGGATTCATGCCTCGCGCCGCAAAGAAGGCGGAACGCAGGTTTCACTGCTGCTGCCGGCGACCTGCGCTATGATAAAAGAGTAAGCGCCGTGTCCGTTCCATCTCACTTGCCGCTTCGCCCCTCATACAGCCCGTCATCCATCACATCCGCGAGCTTCTTCGTCGATGGCGCGAACCCGAACGCGGTCCCGTCACCGGCTGCCGCGACCAGAAAGCCGATAATTCTCGGCCGGCGCAGCGCGTAATCGAGCCCGTCATAAGTCTGCTTGTAGAACTCGTTGTAATATTCAATGACATTCATCTTCATCCGGACAAAGCTGGTTATACCGGCACTCTGCGTTTCCACGAGCGACCCGTCGGTCTTGACGTAATAGTAAAGCGGCACACGCAGCGGCGCGATCCTGTCACAGTGCAGGACATATTCGAGCACGAAAATGAAGTCCTCGCACCAGTTGAGATCCTCATCCATCCGAAGATGAAACTTTTCAATGATCGAGCGGCGGAAAAACTTATTCCAGATAACACCATAATAAAAATCCGCAGGGTTCTTCATCATTTCATCGGCGTATCCCTGCCTCGTCAAAACTTCCCCGCTTCCAATATCCCCCTTCGGCGCCGCATGTTCACCGACGACGCGATAGAAATCTGCTATCACCATATCACAGTGCAGGTCTTCCAGCGTATGCACAAACAGTGCCGTCGCCTCCGGAATGATCCAGTCATCGGCATCCAGGAACTGCACATATTCGCCCTTTGCGAGATCGAGCGCCAGATTTCTTGTCGATGACACGCCGGAATTCGGCTTATGAACCGCGGTGACCCGCGGATCTTCCGCGGCATACGCATCCAGAATCGCCCCGGTTTCATCCTGACTTCCGTCATCCATAAGAATCAGCTCGAAATCCTTGAAATCCTGCCCCAAAACACTGTCTATACATCGATGCAGAATTGTCCTTGGCTTTCCGTCCGCTCCTGTTACCTGCACTTTCATGTCCGGGTCGTCGGAAGAAGGCCGCAGCCACGGCTTTGCGGCGTTATAACAGGGTATGATAATACTCACTTTCGGGACATGACTTTCCGCGGCACTATTGCTCCCCGAAGCAACATTGTGCTCCGCTGTGCCATGACTCCCCGGAGCAGCATTGTTCTTCGCTGCACCGACAGCTGCTGCACTTCCGCGAACAATGTGCAGATCTGCCAACGCTGACTTCCGCGCAGCTTTCCGGGCGCCTTTGTCCGGCACATGGATAATCCCCAGATCCAGCAGAACAGGATACAAATACGAAGCGCCAAACACCTTTAATGCCTTCGGGCCCTTGACCGAATAGTTCAACAATTCCGCATTATCCAGGGCTAGACAGACCGTCGAGTAGGTAATGGATTTTTCCTTGCGGCTGATTTTCATTTCATGCCCGATGACCGAATAGGTAAATTCCAGTCCACGGGAGGTTGTGAAGGTGCGGCCGGCGTTGTTTTCCAGCTGCTGCCATACGGCATCATAGTCAATCATGGTTCTGCCCCCTGTTGATTCTGTCCCATGCCCTGCGGTCACTGCTTGAATCGCAGCAGTTCCCATCTTGCTTGAATGCCAAGCTTCCTATATATATGCTGCAGATGTTTCTTGAGCGTGCCGGAGGAAATCGAAAGTTCCTGCGTGATCTGCTCGTCCGACTCGCCGGCAAGCAGGTGCCCGAGGATCTCACTCTCCCGCTCCGTCAGCGTTTCCTGCAGGAGCGGTACATTAGCGGTGATTGCGCCTTCCGGAGGTTCCGCTTCCGGCCGCTGCATGGCAGCCGGAAGCGCGGCTGTCATCGTTGCGGTACGCGCCGATTCATCCCGCGCTGCCGCCGCACCGCCGCCCGGCCACATCGCTGCGCCGCCGACGCCTGCGATACCGCGCGCCTGCAGGGCCTCCGCCTGCATAAACCGGATCAGATGGCTGGACAGCACCTGCACCGCAAAGACATCCTCATCCGTGAACGCGCCCTCTTCGAGCGTGCGGTAAAAGGTGAATACTCCAAGAAATGTATTGCCCGCGAACAGGTTCGCCTGCAGTGTGTCATACACTTGAAACGGCTCATAGCAAGCCTTGTAAATCGGCGTGCTCAGGCGCTTTTCGTCGCTTAAAAGACTGCTTTCGCGCAGGATGCCCGGGCGCCCGGCTTCCGATCCCCAGAGAAGATGATCTTCTCCCGAAAGCCGGATATAATTCTCCTCCGCGGGAAGAAATAACGCCGGATCGCAGACGGGGCGGCAGAACGAAGGCCGTCCGTCCGGTTTTGGCTCCCCCGCGTGAAGTATACTCGCAAAAGAGCAGGACAGAAAACGGCGGGTCATGGAAAGTACCTGCTGCTGCCTCTTCAGGAAGTCCGATGTGTCATACAGATGATATAAAATCTCGCTGATTGCCATGACTTCGTAGTTTTCCATAGCTGCCTCCCATATCATTAATATACTCTTACGGGAGTATAAAAGCAAACCGCCATTCCACTTAAATCGTATAATTGTATACAAAAATACGATCTATAGTCCATTGTACGCGAGGAGCGGCGCCGCTATAATAAAGACAATTCTTACAGAAGTAAGAACCGGCAAAAGTGTATACTAAGGATGCAAAGGCGCATGTAGTGACTGAATAGGTCAGTGCATGCGCCTTTGTTTTCACAACAAGGGAGGTAACATCATGGCGGACAAACAGCAGGTTATCAGAGATCTGGATGAGATCATCGGACTGATCGGCAAAGATACCAGTGAAATCACGAAGGAAGAGAAGAAAAAGATGGTCAGCGATACGCTCGACTATTTCGACAACTATGTTTCTCCGGGCTGGCTCAAATACCGCAAATCGGTGTCGTCGGATTCCGAGAACGGTGCTGTTCTGGAATGGTATGATGAGGGCGCTTACGTTTACGGACTGAACGATGAGAAATTCATCGACTGTCTGGGCGGCTTCGGCATCTACACCTGCGGCCACAGAAATCCCGAAATCATGGAAGTCGTACGCGAGCAGCTGAACCATCAGGCGCTGCACTCGCAGGAGCTGCTGGACCCGCTCCGCGGATATCTTGCAAAAGCCATGGCTGACATCACTCCCGGCGATCTGCAGCAGTGCTTCTTCACAAACGGCGGCGCGGAAGCTGTAGAGATGGCTTTGAAGCTCGCACGTATCGCTACCGGCGGACGCTGGTTCATCTCCACGGTCGGCGCATTCCACGGCAAGAGCATGGGCGCAATCTCGGTCGGCGGCAAAAACACCTACCGTGTTCCTTACACCCCGATGGTACAGCAGGTACAGCATGTGCAGTACGGCGTCGCCGAAGACATCCGCAAGGCGATTCATAACCTGCAGGCGGTCGGCGAACCGGTCGCTGCCGTCATCCTCGAACCGATTCAGGGCGAGGCCGGCGTTATCATCCCGCCGGACGGATATCTTAAGGAAGTCCGCAAGATCTGCGACGAAACCGGTGTCGCTCTGATCTTCGATGAAATCCAGACCGGCATGGGACGCACGGGAACCATGTGGAGATGCGAATACGAAGGCGTCACGCCGGATATCATGACCTTCGGCAAAGCATTCGGCGGCGGCATCCTCCCGATCACCGGCCTGATCTGCCGTCCGAAGATGTGGGTACAGCAGCTGATTGACAACCCGTGGCTTCTGGGCTCTCCTACTTTCGGCGGCAACCCGCTCTGCTGCGCGGCTGCTCTAGCGACGATCCGCTACATGCTGAAGAACGACATCCCGGGCGTCTGCAAACGGAAGGGTGAAATTCTCAAGGCAGGCCTGCAGTCTCTCGCTGAAAAGTATCCGGACATCATCCAGGAAGTCCGCGGTACAGGCCTGATGCTCGCGGTCGAGTTCCACTCCACCGGGCTTGGTTATGAAACATCGAAGGGACTGTTCGCAAGGCGCGTTTTGACAGCCGGAACACTCGTCAATGCAAAAACCATCCGCTTCGAGCCCACCGCCGTCATTTCCGAGCAGGATATGAAGGATGTCATTTCCCGCATGGACGAAGCTCTTGCGGACACACGTAAGCTGGTTGCTTCCGGCAAATAATCTTTCGGAACAGCACCACTGTCCAACAGTTATATGTAGGTTTTACAGATACAATGGGGTATACTCTTGCGGAGGGAGTATGCCCCGTTTGTTTTGCGCAGGTGTCTGTCTCTTTACAGACAAAACATTCCACAGATGCCTGCCTCTTTACAGGCTAATCCCGCGCAAAACGCCGGAAAGGAACCGCTATGAATCTTGGACTTGCAGCCATCATCATCACATTGTGTATCATTATCGGCGCTGTCTGGACGAAGCGCTGTCTGGAATTCATGATTGCCGGCTCGATTGCCGCTGCCATCTTTGTTTACCACGGCGGGTTTCTTGCCGGGTGGGGACAGTCCCTGCAAGATATGCTCTCGGAAAACGTCTGGGTCATGCTGGTCTGCCTGCTTTTCGGCGGACTGATCGGACTTCTGACCGATTCGAGAGGAAGCTTCGGCTTTTCCCGATACATCTCTAAAATCTGCAACACCCAGCGCAAAACACTGCTCACCACCTTCCTCATGGGCATCCTGATTTTCGTCGACGATTATCTGAATGTTCTTTCGATCGGCGCCTGCATGAAGAAAATCAGTGACCGCCAGAAGCTGCCGCGTGAGACGCTGGCCTACCTGCTCGATTCCACCGGTGCGCCCGTCTGTGTGCTGCTGCCTTTCTCTACCTGGGCTGCGTTTTACTCGAGTCTCTTCTATCAGCAGGACAGCGTCCGTTCGCTCGGTGTGAAAAGCGCGATGCAGGCTTATACGATGGCGATACCGTATTTGTTTTACCCGATCATCACGCTGATTATCGTCTTCCTGTTCTGCATGGGATGGATGCCGAAGCTCGGACCGATGAAAAAAGCCTACCAGCGCGTCGAAAAGACCGGTCAGGTCTACTCCGAGCGCAGCCGTAAATATAACCACGAGGCTTTTGAGGAGGATGAAGCTGAAGGCAACATCTGGAATTTTCTGATTCCGATGGGCACGCTCGTTGTGTACGCAGTCATCACAAACGACATTCTTTCGGCCGTGATTCTCGCGCTGATCCTGTGCTTCTTCCTTTATGTTCCGAGAAAGATTCTGACGCTGGATCAGTTCCTGGCCAGCGTGATGCGCGGCTTTGCCGACATGCTGCCGACGCTGACACTGCTTCTTGTCACGTTTGTTCTGAAGGATCTGTCCGCCAGAATGGGCATGACCGACTACATCATCAAAATCGCGGAACCGTATCTGTTTGCGGAAGTCTTCCCTGCCGCCGTGTTCATCCTCGGCGCAGTGCTTGCTTTTACGACCGGCTCCGACTGGGGGATGAGTTCGATCATTACGCCGATTGTATTTCCGCTCGGCGCTGCTCTTGGCGCGAATCCGGTGCTGATTATGGCTGCCGTGATCTCGGGCGGCACGTTCGGAAGCCATGCCTGCTTCTACGCGGACGCAACGCTTCTCGCGTCCCAGTCTGCCGGCGTCGAAAACATGGAGCACGCTCTCACGCAGCTCCCGTACGTTATCATTTCGGCGGCGCTGTCTATTTTGTGCTTCACGCTCAGCGGATTTGTTCTGCATTGAGTGGTTCGGTCAATGATTTGCACTGAGCGGGGCGGTCCGCGCCGAGCGGCTTGACCATTTATTCTGCGACGAGCGGCGAGATCGTGTAAAATAGAGGTATAAAAGCGGGCACAGTCCGGAGGTTACCAGAATGGGACATTACGTTGTGACAATTCAGCGGCAGTTCGGCAGTATGGGGAGACCGATTGCCAGAAAAATGAGTGAGATTCTCGGTATTGATTTCTATGACAGGGATATTGTGGAAGCCGCAGCGAAGCAGCTCGACCTTCCGGTCTCCGTCGTAAAAAAGGAAGAGGAGCGCGCGCATACGCAGTATCCGAATCCGTTTTCGCGGATGTGTTTTCCCTTGGATGACGGCACCAGCGCTACGCAGGACGACATCTTTGAGGCCCAGAAAAAAGTGATCCGGCAGATCGCCGAAAAGGAAACCTGCATCATCGTAGGACGGTGCGCGGACTTCATTCTCAGTGACATGCCGGAGAGCTGCCATATCTTCATTTATGCCCCGTATAAGACAAGGGTCTATAATTCTGTCCATTCGCTGAATCTGAAGGAGAAGGAAGCAAGGCATATGATTCACGAGGTTGATAAAGCACGCCGCTCCTACCATATGCACTATGCCGGATACATTCCTTCCGATCCCCGGTTCAAGCATCTGCTGATTGACAGTTCGTTCCTTGGCGTGGACGGCACGGCCAAGTATCTGGCGGAGCTGGTGAGGCGGAAATTCGGGTGAGAGGGAGATTTTATGCTATGATAAGTTTACCGGGCAATACCGGAAATTCCAATTTTTGTTCGAGGATGAAATGATTGCTTCCATTAACGGGTACCATATCTTCCGTGTGACTCCCAAAAGCACACTTTCTTCACAGCTGCAGACAGATCTTGGAAAAGATGCCGCTATCTGCGCAGAGGCGCTTCAAAGGAAGCTTCCCGTGTACGCTGTTTACCGCAAAACTGTACTGAAGGCATGTTATGTTTTTACTGCACAGGATCATCTTCTCATCACTCAATCGGAATTAAAAAAGATGGATTTCCCTGCAGAACTGCAGGGAAAAATAGATCAGGAAATATGCCGTGATTTAATGGATGTGTTGCTTCGAAAACCGGGGTACAAGGCTGAATTTCATAACCACACGGTAGATATCCGGCGAAAAGCATTCGTTCTGCAGATTGTAGAGGGTATCCTGTTCGGCATCTTTATGGGTGTGGTCTTTTACTTGGCGCTGAAACAGTCGACTGCTGCCGTGATCATAGGCATCCTCTGGGGTGTGATGTCAGCCATCCTTTTCACAAGCCATGAGCTGCGGCGGCAGAAGGATCAGTTTCATCTGAATCTGTCCTGATACTTCTGCCGATAATACGATATATCTACGTTTTCTTTATCAGCGTTTTTACTGTTCAGGTACTCGATCACCTGATCCCGCGCAAGGGCTAGGTGCGTTGAATTATACTTGCAGGCTTTTTCCTTTTCCCCATCCAGAAGACACTGGAGAATAGAAGCATGCTCCATCAAAGAATTGTCAAATCTTTTCTTACTGGTTAAGGAAATAATACGGAACTGATGATTCATATTTTCCGCCTTTTCATAAAGTGCGGACATCAGTTCATTCTCATTCATATCTACCAGCTGCCGATGAAATCTGGCGTCCAGCCCGATATAGGTATTCAGATCTCCGTCCCCGTGCAGTCTGGAAAATTCCCGAATTTCTTCATGCAGAATATCCTTTTTGCTTTCAATGACTTCGCTGCTGATATGCATGAGTGCGTAGTTTTCTATAGCTTCCCGGACTTCAAAGATATTCTCGATATCTTTTGCAGTATAAGTACGCACAAAGATTCCTTTATTGGGAATAACTGTCGCTATCCCATCCGCTACCAGAAGCCGCAGTGCCTCCCGGACAGGTGACCTGCTGATCCCCAGCTTGGAGGCTATATCGTTCTCCTGAAGCCAGCTGCCGGGAGGATATTTACCGGAGAAAATATCTTCTTTCAAAATATTGTAGGCCTGCTGGCTGATTGTCGTGATTGTTCTGCTCATAGTAAAGAATTATACATCATTATAAAAAAGCTGCATAGAAGCTTCCTGAGAACAGCTTCTATGCAGCACCTGACAATCAGATCATCAATGAATGAGAAGGCTCAGAATGATCAAAAGTACGGAGCCAAACAGAGGAACCAGAATCGTACTGATTGTCCATGTCTTCAGAGATGTGTTGATATCCATTCCGGAGAAGTTCGTCACTACATGGAAGTAGGAGTCATTCAGGAAGGACGGGCACATCGAGGTAAGGCAGATCGCCATGGCCGCAAGATAAGGATTGACACCCAGTGTAGACAGCATCGGAGCAATGATCGCAGAGCCCGTAATCATTGCGGTCGTACCGGAACCCTGCGGGAAGCGCATGATCGTACCGATGAGCAGCGGAACAAGGATCGGAAGAACACCGGCGCTTACAATTCCTTGGGCCATGATCTGCGCAGCCCCGGTTGCCTTAACAACAGCGCCCAAAGCGCCGCCTGCTGCCGTGATGAATACGATCGGGCCGGCGTCTTTCAGTGCGTCGCCCATCATACCCTGAATCTCTTTTCTGCTCTTGCCTTCCGCAAGGAAGAATGCGCCAAGACAGACCGAAATGAACAGTGCGATGACCGGATTTCCGAGGAATGTAACAATCTGTCCAAAAGCAGATGTCTTTATCGATGTCTGCGAAACAACTGTATTGGCAAGAATGAGAATAACCGGAAGAAGCAGAATCAGGAACGAAAGTCCTGCGCTCGGAAGCTTCTCCGTTGTGAGCAGCTCTTCAAAATCCTTGTTTTCCAGTTCTTTTCCGGCATCCAGCTTTGCGGAAATCTTTTTCAGCACGGAATATTGTGCATCCGTATACATCGACGGATCAATTTTATCCTCTGCAACGAATTTCCCCTCGTATTTTCTGCCGTAGTAGCGGAAAAGATATACAGAGAAAATGAAAAGCGGAGCAGAGAATGCCAAGCCGCAGAGAATGAAAATTCCAAGGTCAATCGCGATACCTTCATTCTGGAATGTCGATACCACTGCCAGAGGTCCCGGTGTCGGCGGCACCATAAAGTGCGTAATGTAAAGCCCCATACCGAGAATACCGCCCAGCTGTACCATCGATTTCTTAGTCAGGCGGGAGAATTCCTTCGCAAGAGAGGACAGAATAACAAAACCGCTGTCGCAGAATACCGGGATCGAAACGACAAAGCCGGTTAAACCAAGCACTACATCCGCCCGTTTTACACCAACGAGTTTGAGGATACTAAGTGCCATACATTTTGCGGCGCCGCTCTTTTCAAGGAAGATTCCCATGATGCAGCCAAGGCCGATTACAATGCCAATGCTGGTCATTGTTCCGCCGAAGCCTGCTGTAACTGTCGATACCGCAACACCAAGTAACCCCTTACCTTCGTTGCCGGTGCCTGTCAGCAGTGCATTTCCTGACAGAATCGCAATCAGAATCGCCGAAATAATCATCGCCGGGAACGGATGGAGCCTCGTTTTGATGATTAACAGCATCATAATCACGATGCCAATTATCATTGCCAATACTGGACTCATTGCTATACACCTCCATAAGAAAATCAGATGACCGGACCAAGACAGTGAATGTCAATCGCGGAAAAATACTGAATTGCTTCATTCTTCGTCATTTCGCCATTCAGTACACGGATAAGCTTCGCGATTGCTTCTTCCCCAACCTGTTCAATTGTCTTATCTCCGGTGATAATCAGGCCTGCATTCAGATCCATGTCGTTTTTCATCCTCTCATAAGTATTCGGATTTCCACAGATCTTAATGACAGGCATGCTCGGAAAGCCTTGCGGCGCGCCTCTTCCTGTTGAAAAACACATGAACTGCGCACCGGTCGCTGCCATTCCGGTCAGGATCTCAGGCTCCCTTCCCGGTGTATCCTTAATCCACAAGCCCTTCTGGGTTGTGACATGCTCCGGATACGAGAGAACGCCCTGAATCGGGCGGCTTCCGCTTTTAACAATTGCGCCAAGGCTTTTCTCTTCAATGGAAGAGAGACCGCCTGCGATATTCCCGGGGGTCGGCTGACCGCGGCGCATATCACAGCCAACGCTCTTGGCTCTGTTTTCCATATCATCCACAATCTGCAGAATCTTTTCTGCGATCTGCTTGTTGACAGCGCGGCGTGCCAGAAGATGTTCACCTCCAAGGAATTCCGTCGTTTCCCCGAAAACAACCGTTGCCCCGAGATCTACCAGCTTGTCCGCAACATATCCGATTACGCAGTTGCTTGCCATACCGCTTGTTGTGTCGCTTGCACCGCATTTGATCGCCATTACGATCTCATTTATTTCTGCCGGCTCACGCTGAAGGCCGGAGATTTCAATAACAAGTCTTCGCGCAATATCCGTTCCTTCCCGAATCGCGTTTGTTACGCCGCCAAGCTCCTGAATATGGATGATTTCAACAGGTTTCCCCGTAGCCGACAGTTCTTTGTACATCCGCTCATGATCTGTCCCCTCGCAACCCAGAGATACAATCAGAACCGCGCCGACATTCGGGCTTTTCCCAAGTGAAATCAATGTGTCTGTTACGCGGTCCAGATCAGGCGGAAGCTGGCAGCAACCCTGATGATGCAGGTAAACTACTGTTCCCTGAACTTCATGCGCGATAGCGTTCGCGACATCATTCGCGCAGGTTACCGAGGGAATGATCGCTACATAATTTCTCGAGCCTACCTGTCCGTCTGCTCTGCGGTACCCATACCATTTCATTCTTTTCTTCCCTCCTTTGCCCAGTCTCCTCTTCCGCGCATACTCTCCAAATTGTGGATATGGACATATTCGCCTTTCCGGATATCTGCGCTGGCAAGGCCAATTTCTTCACCGTACTTTACAATCAGCTCCCCTTTTCTGATCGGCTGTATGGCAATCTTATGTCCGTAGGGAACATCTCCGATCACCCGGATTTCTTCCATGTTCCCATGCGGATCGCGAACCTCCGCTGTGCTCCCGTCTGTGATGCCATTTGCAAAGATCGTTGCTACATTGTCTTTGTCATTTACCTTTAAAGCAATCTTTTTCTCTTCTGCCATTTCTATTCCACCTCCGGCGCGACTGCGAGTACACTGACACCATCTGGGATCACGACAACCTGTGCATCTTTTCCTTTCAGCTTATACGCTGCTTCCAACGCTTCATCTACGCTTTTTGCGGGAATCATGTTGCAGGCACGCACTGTATCATCGTCAAGTTCGGAAACCAGAATCATTTTGTGCTTATGCAAAATCCTCGCATAAATCTGCGGACACCACTGCTCCGGTATCGTCTGTTTCGGCGGAATTTTCGAAAGATACGCATCAATTTCTTCCGGTGACCCCATACGGATCAGCTCCGCGAAATGTGTCCCGCCCATGCCATCCACGCAGCTGCAGCACATAATGATGACTCCGTCCTCACCTGCACAAGCCTCCGCGGTTGCCACCGCTTTCGGGCTCTGATAAAGATTCTGATCAAGCGGATAACCGCCATTAGAAGAAATGACAATATCGCCGGTTATGCTCTCGCACTGACTCCACTTCCGGATAAATGCCACCCCCTCCGCATGCGCCTGTTCAAGATCACCAGCCCACGCGGCAATCACTTTTTTCTCTTCATTCAAGGCAACATTCAGTATGTACTGCACATTCACCATTCTTGCCGCACATACCATGTCCTCATGAATCGGATTATGTTCCAGCACACCGGTTTTTGCATACGGGCTGCTGATAGCTTTATACGAATGATTTTCGTTCACCGTCTCCGCCGAACATACTCCCGGTAGAATACTCTTCCTTCCTCCGGAAAATCCTGCGAAGAAATGCGGTTCAATAAAGCCTTCCGTTATAAGAAGATCTGCCTCCGCGGCAACCCTATTGACATGAAATTCAGCACCGGAAGGCAAAACTCCCTTCATGACAAAATCGTCATTCTCAAAAGCTTTGTTAACCACGATCTTCTCGTGATCCACAATCTCATCCCCGAACATTCTGCGCTGCTCTTCCTGAGTTGTCGGCCGGTGAAGACCTGTCGCGATCAGAATGGTAATCTGCGCATCGGAGTTTCCTTTGCGGATCGCAGCGAGCTCCAGCGGAAGCGTAATTCTACTGGGAACTGCCCTCGTATGATCGCTCGTCACGATCACTACATTCTTTTTTCCTTTGGCAAGTTCTTCCAGACGAAGCGTGCCGATCGGATGATTCATTGCCTCCCGCACAATTTCGGTTTCACTTTTCTCGGAATGAAATTCATGCAGCTTGGCTTGAATAACTGCCTTTAGATTTTTCTCTTCAATATGAAGTTGCACTTTAGACGTATAATACGGAATTTCTATCGTCTTCATCTGCGCCTCCCTCCTACTTTGTATTATGTATGGTGTATACATTACAATTCTAGTAAAACATATCTCATCTTATCCCTCAACCTTCAAAGCTTACATATCTGCATAATATGTAAACCGGCAGGAGGCTTTTTTCATCGGCCTCCTGCCGGTCTCAAATGATTATATCCATTTTTGATGAATGTATCTATGGTCCGTCTTGTTGCTTCCCACTCCTCATCGCTTCTTCCACGCATATGACGAATTACATGGATGCAGCCATTCAGCTGAAAATACAAAAGCGCAAGCAGCGAATCTTCATCCGCGTTATATCTCTTCCGCATTGCGGCAAGATATTCCTCCTTTTTGTATTCCACGAACTTATGAAGCACCGAGTGCAGGATAGTATCATCGATAAACAGATTCTGCAGTTCCGGATATGCGCGGACATACGAACAAAGCGGTACTCCGGACGATGTTTCCCCGCATAGTAGCTGCGTCTGAACTGTCGTCACCTGCGAGAAGATCTGCTCAAGGACAGCATCCAGCACCTCTGCCGTATTATTATAATGCTTATAGAAGCACGTTCTGCTGATCCCCGCTTCTCTGCAAAGCATCGCAACTGTGATTTCTGTAAAGCTGTATTTCTGTATTAGATGAATGAGCGATTCACTGATTTTTCTGTTAATATCCATATAGATATTTTATATCATATTTTCACCTGCATTATATAATATATTCAAAGTGTATGATCAAAAACAGAAAACTCGTTTCTATCCTCATATACTGAAAAATATATGTAATAGTTCTTAACACCGATCCGACTGAATCCTATCTCGCTCCGCGGCAGTTTAGGAATTGTTGTCACAGTTCCCCCATAATTCTCTTGCGAACATCATCTACAGACGAAACTTCTCCATCATCCGCCTGACAAAGGCCTTCTGCCATTCTTGCGTCAAACTCTTCACGAAGCATCCCACTTAGTGCCTTCGGAACTGAAACATTCTTCGACGCTGAAATAGAAGGCCATTGTCTGTAATAATCTGTCTGTAGAACATGTTCTGCTTTATAATCAAGATCATCCTCAGCGTTGAAGGCTCGAAACAAGTCTGAATGAGCTCCTGTTCGAGAAAGGAAGAGAATTAGATTTTCGCCATCAGTACGGTAAACAAGAAGCCAATCTGGCTGAATGTGACATTCGCGAAAGCCAAGAAAATCGCCAGTCAGATCGTGATCCCGGTTCTTTGCAGGAAGCGGTTCCATCTTGGCTAATTTGTCTACGACACTATATAAGAAGGTCAAGGTCGTAGCCGCGCTTAGAGACCATTTTCAAATCCTTTTTAAAGTGGTTAGACAGGACAATATTAAGCATCCTTGCCCCCCAACACATCGTTCATTGCACTGCGGAATGATGTGTATTTTTTATATTTCTCAGGATGTGCTTTCATCTCATAATACTCATTCATTGCGGCAATCGTTTCTGCATTAGGATTTTCTCTGGTGATGGTAAAAGGAATCCCCTGTACACGCAATGACTGTTTCAGAAAGATTGTTACTGCAGTGGAAAGGTCCATGCCAAGATCAGAGTAAAGTTCCTGACTTTCTTTCTTCAGATCAGCATCGAGACTGATATTTGTACTTACTTTTGACATCGAGATCACCTCCAAAAAAAATATAGCATGGTTTGTATTATTTATCAATATATTATGCGCATAATATGTGTTAAATCATGGGGTTGATATTCGGGTATGCGTGTTCTTTTATGGACCCCTTTACTAAATCAGCGTTCATCATACATGCACCTCCAGATACATCTTTACGATCTTCTCACAACGCAGACACTTTGCATAAGTATAAGGCCTGTCAATCTGCCTGTCCCTGCGCTTAAGGTAATTCATTAGTAAGTTCGTAATACCTCGCCGCACTCATCAGGCATATAACACCATCCGGAACAAAAGCTTCCGCGCTAAAGAAGTTGTTCTCATCCCCCTTATAGGTGAGCTCCTCATATGTGCTTCGATTTACCCTCGACAGTATTCCCTGCTCTTCAAGCTTACCCATCTTGTAATATGAATAGCCGATATCCTTAAGTTCTGCGATTGTGACAAACTTCTTGTTATCAGCGATTGTATTCACACGGATCACCTCCGCCTATGCTATACACTACCTAAAAAAATACTTCTAGTAACTGTTCAGAACCCTTAAGCTGTTCATAGTTTTACATTATATTTTACGTAATACTATTTCGGTCTCTCATTGATAGTGATACGATGTATTCTCTGGTGACACTATCCATGAGAGGAGACATTCCGTGGCTATTGTCAGGGTTCACAACAAAGCACGAAATATCACATATGTCTATGAGTCTGAATCCTATTGAGATAAAGAGCTTAAACAGCCAAGATCCCATCGGAAACTGATTGGCCGGATTGACCCGGCTACAGGGGATGTTGTCCCTACCTCAAGAAAGGCAAGAGATGAGGAGCCATCCACACCATCCACTTATAGTGATACCGATTACCAAAAACTGTATGAACAGGCTCTTTCTACAATAGATCAGAAAGATGCCCTCATACGTGAACTCCGCAGCCGCCTTGCTGCTGTGGAAGATGACAACAGAGCATGCCGCCGTTTGATGAAAAAGGCTCACGATCTCCTTGCAGATCCTGCCTCCGGAAAGGAGCAGGTTCATGGATAACAAGGACCTTATCATCGAACAGAATTCCGGCAGATCACTGAACTGACAGCCATGGTGAAGAGCCTGACCGATTCCAATGCAGCACTTACGGAAACCATCAAGCAGCTTCAGGAAACCATAAAGGAACTGCAGCGGCAGCTGAATCAGAACTCGCAGAACAGTTCCAAGCCGCCTTCAAGCGATGGATTCAACAAGCCGAAGCCGCAGAGCCAGCGCCAGAAGTCAGGTAAACCACAAAGCGGACAGAAAGGCCATTCGGGAAAACATATGGCTATTCCTCATGATCCGGATGAGATACAGGCTCATCTTCCAAAGAAATGCCTGTCCTGCCCTCATTTGAATAAATGTGTCACCAATGGCCATGTGTTTACCTGTGGCGAGAAACGCTATGAGGTCAACACTGTCATTACAACAAAGGTGACTGAGCATCAATCCCTTCAGGTGACATCATGCCCATGCAGCGGCGAAGCTCTTACTGGCGAATTCCCGGAAGGGATCAAAGCCTATGTGCAGTACGGTGATTCCATTACTGTGCTTGTCGGATTACTGAGCACCTATGGAGCGGTCAGCACCATGCGGATCCATGTCCTGCCGGGAAGCCTGCCTGGGGTAAGTCTTTCAACGGGAACGATCAGCTCCATGGTTTCCAAATGTGCCCAGAAAGTTGGCGGCGTGCTGCAGACGATCAAGACAATGCTTGTCGGCGCAGATGTCGCCAACTTTGATGAGACCGGAACGGATGTAAACGGGAAGGCCATCTGGGTTCACAATTCATCCACCGCTGACCTGACATATCAGACCATCAACAAGAAGCGTGGACAGCCGAGTATGGAGGATAACGGAGTTCTTCCTGATTTCAAAGGTACGGCTGTACATGACTGCTGGTCTCCGTACTGGAGATACACTGACATCAATCATGCAGTCTGCTGTGCTCATCTCTTAAGAGAACTCACAGGAGTTGAGCAGTACAGTCCGGAACACAAATGGGCTCCGGAGTTCAAAACCTTGTTAAGGGCGATGAAGAAAGCCCGGGACAAGGCTGTTACCAAAGGAAAGACAGAGCCCAGCCGCTATTACCATCATAAATTCGATCTGGAATACGACCGGATTATGAAGCTGGCAGATGAGGAGTGTCCGATTTCGCCCGATCAGCATTCCAATATAATGGGACGTAAGAAGAAGGGCAAGGAACGAGCTCTGATTGAACGCCTTATAACACTCAAGCCCTCAGTCTGCCTTTTTACAAAAGACTTCCGCGTGCCGTTTGATAACAGCCAGGCGGAACGCGATGTCCGTAATGTCAAGCCCAAAACCAAAGTGGCCGGATGCTTCCGGACAGAAAGCGGAGCCCAGGATTATCTTGACGTTATGTCATACATCAGAACTGGCAGGAAACATGGTGTCAGTGCCTATAAGGCATTAACGGCTGCATTTGCCGGAAATGCCGGGATTGTATTGCAGTGAACCCCAGGGGTTCTGAACAGTTACCTAAATTCATCTATATGCCGGATTTCACCCTACTTTGATTCTGATTGAAAAAAATAGGACTCAGGCCGCCGGATAGTCATTGCTATCCGGACAGTCTGAGCCCTATGATGTGTAATTATGTCTGCACCCAATTGCAATTTGTATCAATAACAGCGTCACAACTGCACAAATCACTTATCCACCAGCACATCGTTCATTGCGCTGCGGAGTGAGGAGTATTTTTTACATTTGCGGAAAACAGCCCATCCCTATTACAAAAACAACAAATCTTCCGCACGCCGTTCATCTTAAACCTTGCCCGCGCATTTCCCTCCGGATACAGCTTCACCATCTGAATCCTGTCTGACGAAATTGCAGCTATGAACGAAATGTAGTGCTGCTTGGTCATTTCATGCGGCACTTCGACGTAATACTCGTCTTCGCTCCGCTCTATCCGGATCTGATGATGTTCATCCGCCGTCTCTTCGACTTCCGGCGCAAGCTGTATCCCATGACAGTGGATCGCGGTTTCCCCCATGGCGTGAATTACATTGCCGCAGACCGGGCAAACATAAAACTTGGATCGCAGCATATTGGAAGAGCGGTTCTCATTTGTAATTGCATTACCGGAAATCAGTTCCATAATGGATACATGCAGTGCCTGCGCAAGAGGCTCCAGCAGCGTGATATCCGGATATCCTCTTCCGGTTTCCCATTTGGAAATTGTTTTATCCGATACGCCGATTTTATCCGCCAGCTGCAGCTGCGTACAGTGATTCCGCTCGCGCAGAATACGAATGCCTTCTCCTGTTACATATTGGTTCATAATAACTACCTCCATGGCAGCATCCTATCGCAGAAGGCTTCGTCTGTATACCTGCGGAAAGTAGAGCGATAGTTTACCCACGCGAAGCAAGCGCGTCACGGATTGCACCTCTTGCACGGCGCGTACCCTTCGGAAATCAGCTCATCCCTTGACGCGTTCGTATCCATCCGGTTTTTCTGTTTGATTTGCGATACGCTGGAACAGGCAGGATAATGGAACTTCTTTGTGTTTGTATTAACTATATAAGTCAATTCTTTTCTGTCATCTGCGGATGCTGACGAAGCGGCGGCCACTGCTGCAGCCGATGCGGCTGCGCCGCCCGATGACGCTGCGCTGCCCGATGACGCCGCGTACCCCGCGCCGGTATTCCCGTATTCATCATACAGAACCGTGGAAGCATAGTTCTCTATCGCAAGCGCGCGGTCCGCCTGACTGTCCCCCTGGGTAACCGCGCCTGTCGCATAGTCAATGACAACACCCGGCTGCACGTTATAAACGAACGCGTTGAACTTGATGCCCTTGCCGTGGTCCTCAATGCTCTGCGCTTCGAGAAGAATTCCCCGCGCTTCCAGCTCATCCCCCACAAAAACAGGCGTCGCGCGATACAACACATGATTCCCTGTTTTCTGCAGGTACCCCAGAACAGACAGTTCATAAGGTTCCATGCCGTCCACGTTCATGTACCGCGTTCCGGTCATCAGATTCTTCGGATTCGCGTTTTCTCCCGACAGACTATAGGCAATCTGATGGCAGCGGTTGTAGACATATTTGCCGCTGATAAAATCATACTTTTTCTGCGGCGTCTGCCAGCCGGAAGGTTTCACCATGCCGATTGCGCCGCGCTTCTCCGCAGGAAGAAGATCCGGCCCGATGCTCGCGATCACAACGCCGGTGCGCCCTTTGGAATCCAGCGGACTGAATTTTTTGAAAGATACGGCTGCGTTTGCAAGCTCTGTTTTTGTGAAATACGGGACATCCTGATTGAGACGGTAATACGGCACGCCGTCCCATGCGGGGATTTTGCTGTAGTCAGATGCTTTGCTGCTGCCTGCCGCCGCGGACACATGTGCGGCAACAGCTTCCTTCCCCGCGCCGCCTGATATCGGATGCAGCACGAGGAAGAAGGCCGCGCAGATAGCAGCGGTCAGTGTGAGAAATTTTCTGATTTTCATAATGGGTATCTTCTGAGAAAGGTCAGTTCTGGCGTCAAAACTGCACAAATCCTTGTACAATTCAGCCGCGCATTGGATACAAAAAATCCGGCACAGAACACCTCTGCTCCATGCCGGACAACGTACACGCGTAATATGATCCGTTAAGCGTCCAGCTCTTTCCGGAATTTTTCAATCAGCACCTGCAGTTCCTCCTGCGAAGGCTCAACCTTGTGAGGATTCATCGCAAAGACATCTCCCCACTCAACCTGATCCTTATACTTGGGAACTACATGCACATGGAGATGATGCATTGTGTCACCGTAAGCGCCGAAATTGATTTTGTCCGGATGAAACAGCTTATGAACACAGACAGCAACTTTGTTGATATCCTCGATATACTGTGCACGCTCTTCCTGTGTCAGGCTGGTGATATCATCCACATGACGCTTGCATGCAACAATGACACGCCCCGGATGGCTCTGCTCCTTGAACAGAATGACTTTTGACATGGGCAGTTCACAGATCTTCACGCCAAATGCCGTGAGCAGTTCTCCTTCCGCGCAATAAGAACAATCCTTGTGTTCCGTTTCCATCTTTTATCCTCCATATTCAATCATCCGGCAGCGCATTTCCTCCGCCTGCCGGAAAAAGTCTGTACACATAATAGTGTATCATAGTTGCCCGGTCCGGTTAAGCGTTTACATAGCGTATTGCAGATCTCCGGCTCATTAAGCAAGGGCACGGCCTACTGCCTGCCCCCGTCTTCGTTAAGCGTTTGCACCTCTTTCTTCGAGCCACGTCTTCAACACAACCGCATTACAATGCTCCGCATCCTTCGCCCCGTACAGCAAGGTCACCGTTCCATCATAATGCGCCAGCTTCTTTGCAAATTCAGCGGCTGCCGGGTTGGCATCAAGCTCTTCCCGATATTGTTGACTGAATTGTTCAAACAGTGCCGAGTCATGACCGTACCATTTCCGCAGCTCCGCTGACGGCGCCAGTTCTTTTTCCCATGCGTCAAGTGCAGCCTTCTCCTTAGTCAGGCCGCGAGCCCACAGCCGGTCGACGAAGATGCGTTTGCCGTCTTCCGGGGAGGGTGTGTCGTATATCCGTTTTAATTGTAGAATCATGGTGTGCCTCCGGACGTTTTCTCACAAAATTACAAAAACTGCCGCTCCGTCAGACAGAGCGACAGTCTTAGTATAATACATTGGTTTTTCAGAATCACCTGCTCAGATCTTTTCGAAGAGGTTGTATCTCTTTTTCCATAAGATCTCTGAGCGCTTTTTGAAAATGCCACATATCGTTTCCCAAAATAATCATGTTATAACCGTTATGAATGGCATTTTCAAAATTTTCCCTGGTCGGAGGAATCACAGGCCCCATCACACTGATTGATTTTTCCCGGCATTTAGATACCAGCAGGTCATGCGCTTTATTAACCGTTTCTCCCATAGAATATCCGATCTTGAGTCCGAGAGAATTGGCATAATCAACAGGTCCGAAATTTACAGCGTCAATTCCGGGGACTGCGAGAATTTCGTCAATATTGTCCGAGAATTCGTAATCTTCATCCATTGGAATCACCAGCGTATCTTCATTCTGCTGTCGGATATAGGTGTTCCAGTCGAAATTCCGGCAGCCGAAGCCGGCTGCACGGACATTGGACTCACCGCCTCTCCTGCCAAGCGGATAAAACTTGGCAGCTTCAACACAGTGTCTGGCCATCTCCGCTGTTTTGCAGTGAGGAATGACCACCCCATCCGCGCCCCATTCCAGAACTTTTCGAATTGCGACAGCGTCATCATCCGCCATCCGTACAAGAACCGCGATATCATGGAGTTTTGCCGCCATGATCTGTTTCTCGAAATCTTCGCCGAGCTGATAATTGGTATGCTCCAGATCCAGATAAATAAAATCCAGTCCGGAGTATCCGATACTTTCAATCACACAGGTTGTTCCGGTAAAACAAGCCATGCCAAATACCGGTCCCTGTTTCATTTTCTCTTTCAGTTTCATAATAAGTGCTTCTCTCTGTAAGCTGTTTTTGCAGGCGTCAGTACAGGCTGTACCCTAGAATCGAGGGCAGCCATGTTGTAAGCGGCGACCACACGGAAATAGCGATCAAAACAATGATATTGCATGCTACATACGGAATGGCATGTTTGAAAATATCGATAATTGGCATCCCGTTAATCTTGTTGCAGGCATTCAGACACATGCCGACCGGTGGTGTAACAAGCCCGATTGCAAGTCCTGTAATCATCATGGCGCCGAACTGCAGCGTACTGAATCCATACGAATTCATAACCGGGAGCAAAATCGGTGTCAGCAGCAGAATTGCCGGCGAGACATCGATGAACGTTCCGATAAACAGGATCAGAATTACGAAGATCAGCGCGATCGCAAATCGGGGCATATTCAGTCCGAGGAAGAAGTCCGCGACCAGCTGCGGAATGCCCTGCATGGTCAATACCCATGTAAAGATCGTTGTAAATCCGATGATGATCATAATCGAAGAGCTGGAAATGAAGCTCTTTTTAAGCGCTTCCCACACCTGCTTCCATGTAAGCTCACGATAAACAAAAAATCCGACAATCAGTGAGTAAAACACTGCAACACCCGCACTCTCGGAAGCGGTGCAGACACCACCCGATACGCAGATAATGATGAATAAAGGAAGAATAATCGCCGGAAGGCCGCCAAGAATACTCTTTTTAATCTCGCTTCCCGAGAGCTTTCGTCTTTCAGGATGCCAGTGATGTTTTACCGACTGCGCATAGACCAATACAAGCTGCGATAATCCGATCAGAATTCCCGGAACCGCTCCGGCCAGAAACAAAGCGCCGACCGATCCGCCGGAAATCATCGAATATACGATCATGGGCGTAGACGGCGGAATGATCATTCCCATTGTGGACGAGGCAACTGTGATACCTGTAGAAACGCCTTTCGGGTAACCGGCTTTTTCCATCGCCGGAATTTCAATAGATCCCAATGAGGCCGTGTCCGCTACGGAAGAACCGGAAATTCCGCCAAAGATCATCGAAGCTACAACATTGACTTCTCCCAGTCCTCCGTTAATCGGATGCAGCAGGACTGTACAAAAATCCATCAGGCGCTGGGTCATACCTCCCACATTCATCAATTCTCCGGCGAGCATGAAAAGCGGCATCGCGATCATCAGTTCAGAAAACGCGCCGTTCCATACTCTCTGCGGCAGCATGCTCATAAACTGCGGTGCAAATCCCTGTATATAGGTAACGCAGGACGCTCCGATCGCGAACGCAAGCGGAACACCCAGAACAGCGAATAAGATCAGCAGTGCCAGCAAAATTACCATTACCATAGTGAATCCTCCTTAAGCCTGATCTTTGACTGATTCTGTGGTGCTGCGGTCTGTCTGCGGCACAAACAGCAGGATAATCTTACAAATGATGCAGACTGCGCAGACGACTCCGCTGACCGGCATAATGCCATACATATATTTCATCGGTATTTCCATACCCTGTGAGATCTGTTTGCCGGCCATGGCTACATATTTCACGCCTTCATATGTAAAAACCAGATCTACCACAAGCATAATGACATAGTCAATGAAATCAATGACCCGCCGCCCGGAAGGCTTGAATTTGTTGTACAGGAAATCAATTCTCACATGTTCATTTTTAATGACGTTGACACCCATTCCCCAGAAGGTCGTAAACGCGAAGAGCGTAACATTGAATTCCGACAGTTCTTTCCAGCTGATTGAGAAGAAATAACGCATCACAACAGCAAAAACTACTAAAACCGCCAGAATCCCCATCGCGACAACGCCAATGTCAAAATAAACCGTGAAGATAATGCCGCCCAGTTTTTTCCATTTATTCACGGTGTCCATCCTCCGGATATGGCATACTTATGAAAGTATGCCATATGTATGTTTCTATGAGATACTGTCCCGAATTACTTGGCTTTGGAAACAATATCTTTCATTTCCTGCATCTCTTCTTCCGTGCAGATTCCTTCTTTAATCATCTTGTCATAGACAGGTTGTACAGCTTCTTTAAATGCCTCCAGCTCGCTGTCCGTAGGTACATAAACCTGCGCGCCGGAATCGATGATGCTCTGTTTAGCCTTTTCGGAGTTCTCATCAATCAGCTGATCGTTGTAATCGCCCATCTGCGAAGCGCATTCGCTGATAATGTCACGATACTTCTCCGGAAGGGAATTCCACCATGCCGCATTTACATAGAACGGATCCGGATGGAACTGATAGTTGACTTCCGTGAAGTATTTCTGCACTTCATAAAATTTCATTCCGACAACATTGACCCAGGGGTTTTCCTGACCGTCAGCAACGCCTGTCTTTAAGCCCATATACAGATCGGAGTACGGAATCGAAACTGTCGAAGCGCCCATCTGCTTGAAGGTCATATCGATGGTCTTCATCCCATTGGTTCTCATCTTGAGGCCTTTCAGATCCTCAGGCTTTTTAATCTCGTGGACGTTATTGGAAAACTGGCGGTATCCACCTGCATCACACAGATTAATAACCACAGTTCCGGTGGTCTGTTCCGCCTCGGCACAAACCTTCTTAGCCAGATCCGATTTCAGAAGCGCTGTTACCTGCGCACGGTTCTGTGTCAGGAAAGGCGCCGTAAACATCAAAAGCCGAGGCGAGAAATCAAACTGTCCGCCTCTCATGCCCTGCACAGTTCCCTGTACAACCTGCTCAAGCATTTCCTTCTCTGTTCCAAGCTGTCCGTTTCCGTAGACCGTTACCTTGACATGCCCGTCTGTCTTGGCATTGACATCCTCGGCAAATTTTTCCATGGAAACATATCTCGGATTTCCTTCCGGCTGCGCATGGCCGACAATCATTTCATAGTTGCCAAGATCTTCTCCCGAAGCAGTGCTTTCCGCTGAAGCTTCCTGCGTGTCTGCCTTGGAAGCCGGTTCCGTCGCTGCTGAACTGCCTGCTGCCTTACTGCTTCCTGCCGTGCTGCCACCAGTTCCTGAGCTACCGCAGCCTGCAAGTAATGACACGGACATAGCAGCCGCTGCCAGAATCGCCACGATTTTCCTAGTCTTCATATTCCCTCCTTAAGTAATACCCCCTGTAAGTTTTACTTACTGCGCTCATGCTTGTATACAAGCTAGAACACTTTCAATTATCGCAATAAATTCAAATATGGCAAGTCTCAAATATTAATGAAGTTTTTATCTATCTTTTGTGCAATTATTATATTAAATTCCGGTTTTTATGCTTATAGTCCGTTATTTCTGTTATTTATTTTATTGCAGACTTTTGGTATTATGAAGCTACTGAAAAGCAGTGCTCCATTGTTCTTGTGTACAAGTTTTGCTATCCGTGTTTCTTTTTGCCGGCAGGCATCAACAGCAGTGAGAATATGACCGGCTGTAGGGATGTGTTTTCCGATGAGGAGTCAGCTATGCCAAAACCAGAAAAGCATAATGCAGATCAGATATACAATATTATCGAGAGCGAAATTGTCTCGCTTCAAATGAAGCCCGGAGAAATGCTAAGTGAAAATCAGATGAGTGAAAGATTTGATGTGTCACGCACTATTATCCGCTCATCGCTGCAGCGGCTGGCGCAAAAGGGATTTGTTGAAATTATTCCTCACGTAGGAACGCGTGTGACCGCCATAGACCTGGAGTCCGTCAGCAATTTTATATATCTTCGCGTGGCTGTCGAATCCCGCGTTCTCCGTGATTTTATAAAGGTCAGCACACAGTCGCAGATTGAAGCGCTGCGCTTCCGGAAGAATTCGTTTGATGAGGCCGTAAACAGTTGCCATGACCGCTCCGCTCTTTCAGCAGAAGAAACAGACGCAATGCTGAAGAAAGATCTCGCGTTCCATAGTACATATTTTCAGGTCATGGGAAAAACTATTATCTGGGACTTTCTCACGCAGCCGCATCCGAATTATTCCAGATTTATTCGATTGGATATGCTTGGGGGCAGAAACCTTGACGATGTTCTGGCAGAACACGAAAGGCTTATGCAGGCTGTTGACAGCAGAAACGCAGAAAGCATCGACAGAATTATCTCAGAACACCTCAACGGCGGTATACGGCGTCTCGGTCCCACACTATATTCCGGAGAATACAAAGACTATATTCGGGGCAGTAGTACGTAGGCAGGTCGCGCCGACGGCGCGGAAGTGTTCTCCGGGTCTTCCATTGCCGGTTTGTTCATGATTTCAAGCCGTGGTACGTTCCCCCTTTTTCCCCTTCAAAACGCGATACGTTCTCTCCAACAAAACAAAATTCATCACCGCAAACACCAGCAGATAATACGGCATGATCACGATGCCAAAGCTCTGCTGCAGATGCCCGAACACCATCGGCATAAGCGTGCTCCCCAAATATGCGGAAGCCATCTGCAGGCCGATCACCGACGCGCTGTAGCGCTCCCCGAAATTCGCCGGCGCCATATGCTGAATCGAGGGATACACCGGTCCCATCCCTGTTCCGATAATGACGAAGCCAATTGCCGCAGGAATATAATTCTCAATCGGAAGCATCACCATGACAATTCCCACCAGTTCAACTGAAATTCCGATCCGGATCAGCAGTCTGTCTCCCAGACGGTTCGACATAATCCCCGAAAGGAGTCTTCCGAACATCAGGCCGCCGAAAATCAGAGAACCAAAGGAGGCGATCATGCCGTTGGTCAGGCCTGTTTTGGCGCCGGCAAAGTAGCTCGACGTCCACAAAAAGCACGTAGCCTCCCCAGAGCAATACGCAAAGAACGCGATCAGGGTCGGGATCACACCGGGTACTTTGACGGATTCCCGGATGCCGGCACCTGCCTCGGCGCCTTCTCCGGCCGCACTACCGTGATTCTTCCAAAGCGGCAGCGAAAGAACACATACAATCAGAATTCCCAGCTGAATAAAGGCCGTCCAGCGGTAGCCCTGCTCCCAGTCCGCGTACCGCAGGGCCAGCGCCATGATATTCGGGCTGATCACCGCACCCACTCCGTAGAAGCAATGCAGGAAATTCATGACCGCCGAAGAATAGTGGCTCGCGACATAATGGTTGACCGACGCGTCGATCGCGCCGGCGCCAAGGCCGTACGGCACAACGAACAAAAACAGCATCCAATACGATGTTGAAAACGAAAATCCGATCAGACCGATCACGGTAAGCAGGATGGACACGATGACAATCCACTGTGTGCGGAACCGCCGGATCATCCGGGGGCTTACGAGCGCAGACAAAATTGTCATAAAAGAGATGGACATCGAAACATATCCTGCATAGGAAGACGGCACGGCAAAAGCCTTCTGCATGGTAGGCCAGCCGGAGCCGAGCAGGGAGTCCGGGAGTCCGAGACTGATAAAAATCAGGAAAATTACGGTAAGCAGCATAGATTTGAATTCCTCCCATTCAGCAAAATAAGCTCTGTCACAATTCGAGCCTCATATATATGACTTCTTGATAACCGCTCATGCGCGATTTAAACCCTTTGGGGTTTCTCCCGAATTCCACAAAGCCGGCCTTTTTATACAGCTCGATTGCCCTGCGGTTCTCCGCGACTACCTCGAGCTCCATCTGTTCATATCCGGCGTCCTTCGCGCACGCAATGCAGGCCTCCAGCAGCGCGCGGCCGATGCCGAGCCCCCAGTATGCCTTGTCAACGCTGATCCCGAACTCGGCTCTGTGCCGGATTTTGTATCTGCTGCCAACCGGGTTGATTCCTGCAGTTCCGGCAACAGCACCATTTACCACCGCAAGGATTTCGGCTTCGCCCGGGCTGTTTTGTCTTTTAAAAACTGCGCTTCCTGTTCAGCTGTTTTATCCGATTCATCCGGATAGGAAAGGAGGTAGTCCGTCTGTCTATGCGCCAAAACAAAATTGTCCAGAGCAGCCTTCCCATCCTGTTCGGTTCCGTTGCGCAGGGTGCAGGGGCGGCCGTCTTTCAGAGTGATGCATTTACTGTATCTCATGTTAATTCTTCCGTATCTGCGCCGGACGAGCTTCGCTCCGCCCGTACGAAAACATATTCCATCTCCGACGACCTGCCCTCATCAAATTGATAACCGCTCCAGTCAAAATTCTTGATCTGCTCCGGTTTCTCCGCCCGAATCCCTGCCATAAAGCGCACCATCTCGCCTCTGGCCATCTTGGCATATACGCCCTTCTGAACGACCTTTCCGTTCACGAGTTCTCCGAAAACGCAAGTGATACAGCGGTCGTCCGGCTGCAGATATTTTTCGACGCACTTCGCGTATTCCTTGGAAGCCAAGTTAATGAAGATACGGCTATCGTCCATCACCTCTTTGTAGAGATCGTCGCCCCAGAATTCATAAAGGTTTCTGCAGCCTGCGACATCTGCCTTCGCCTGCATCTCGAGTCTGTACGGCACAACGCCGTCCATCGGTTTTAAAACGCCATAGAATCCCGAAAGTATACGCAAATGCTCCTGTACATACGTTATCTGGCCATCCTCAAAAACAGCCGGAGCCATATACGTATACTGAATGCCGTCGTATGCCAACAGCGCCGGTGTTAAACTGTTCTTCAAATCCATGTCCGCAAAACGTGCCGCGTTTTGTTTTGCGGTTTTATCGTTGCACGCCCAGAGCTTTTTCTGCTCATCAAAAGAAAGACTGCTGATCCAGTCTTTGAGGATAGCAGTCTTTTCAAGAAAAACCGGCGTCTCTGTGCAGGCAAAGGTGTCGGTGTCGGTCCGCATTTGTTTCGCGGGAGAAATGATAATCCGCATGGGCAATTCCTTTATCCAAGTTCCGAAAGCATCTGCGCCGGATTATCCGCCGCCTTCACCTTACCAAACGCCTTCTCGATCATGCCGTTTTCGTCAATCAGATATGTTGTCCGGACCACGCCCATGGATACCTTCCCGTAGTTTTTCTTCTCCTTCCAGACATCATATGCCTGAATAACTTCTTTCTCCGGGTCGGAAAGCAGCGTGAACGCCGGGGCTTGGGTTCCGATTGTAAGCATAGGCGTTTTTCCTTTCATTCGACTGAATCAGTCAGCTTCCTCCGCATGAGGTCCATGCCCCACCCACTGATTCCTGTTGTCCCAGAGTTTGTCATAAGACATCCCCGTCACTCTTTCGCAGACACGAATCTCCTCGGGCGTCGCGATGGAGCTGTCCTCGCCCCGGCGTCTGCTGATCTCCTTCTTTACGATATTGAATTCCTTCTCCATGATCGGGAAGCGATAACCGCAAATAAAGAGGAACACACAGAGAATGACTGGCATGAAAATAAAGATCATCGAGATTCCTTTTTGCGTAAAAGCCGACTGCCGTGCGCCTTCATTTGCCAGCTTCTCACTGTATCCGGCCGCGGTAAGCAGAATTCCGATGAGCCATGCGGAAAGGCCGGAAGATATTTTTCTGGCAAACGTGGACATGCCGGAGACAACACCCGGCCGGTGAATCGATGTGATCAGTTCGTCAACGTCGGGCATATCCGCCATGATCGAGAAAATGCTCGTCAAAGTGGCCGCGTTTCCGATACCAATCCCGACTGCAAGTGCGAGAATCGGATAGATGCTGGCGCCTTCATGAGAAAACGGCAGAAGCAGCAGCGTGCTGACAATACGAATCGGAGCGCCGATGAGAATGGTTGTGCGCTTGGATGTTCTGGCCATTACAGGGCCCCAGATCAGCATACCGATCAGCTGCGCCAGAACAAGCGCCGCCATCAGATATGTAAAATAATGATTCTGGTAACCGTTGATTACATCGTCAACGTAGTAAACCGCCATACCGGACACGAAGTCCATGCCGCACTGCCCTGTCAGGTAAATGCCGATAAACAGGCGGAAAGAACGGCTGCGGAAAGCGCTCGCTGCATGGTCAAAGCTGTGAATCACCCGGTTCTTCACCGGCGCATGGTGATGCTCCCATGTGCCCGCAACCGTAATCAGGCAGGAGATGAGAAACAGAAGTCCGAAGATAATGCCGCAGCGCAGATATACGCCCGCCTTTGTTGTATCCGAGATGAGGAGTGTCGGAACCACGCCGCAAACCATGGCCCCAAGCGTGGACCAGATCATCCGGACATTGGAGAATCTGGATCTGGTGTCATAGTCGTCCACCATATCCGGAAGCAGACCATTGTACGGCACCATCAGGATAGTTGATCCCGTGGAAAACAGACAGTACATTGCCACATAAAAGATAAACATTGTGACAGGACGGTCTGTGCTGAATGGAACCCAAAGTGTTATGAAAGTCAGCGCCGTCGCAAATGAGCCGATCAGCATGTAGAAACGCTTCGCTCCCATTTTCGCACTGGTCCGGTCTGTAATATTACCCATAATCGGATCGGTAACCGCATCCCAGATATGACCAATTAAAGGAACCGTCCCCGCAAGCGCTGCCGGCATTCCCATTGCCTTAATCAGAAATACCGTGAAGAATGAATTGATGATAACAAAGGCTCCTCCGCTGAAAAACTCTCCTGCTCCATACATTAGCCGGGAACCCATTCCTGTGCTGTGCCTGCCTGACTGCATGCCCGCTCCTCCTCGTTGTCTCGCCGGCATTTTTCGTATCCTTTGCCACTTATCCGGTGGTTTATCCGGCGCTTGTCCAGCGCCGGATATTGCGGATCGTATCATTGCCGGCATAATTTACTTTCACCATTACATGTTACTATATTTTGGCGGCTATGCGTTCATGAGATTAACGAGAAATTCCGGATTCGTTCGCTGTATGCCATCGTTCTCTACCATACTAATCTGTCATCAGATTGCAAGCTCTAAAAATCACACATTCCTCACACGCATCTTCCGGCTCACAAACCAGAATCCGTTCTCCTCATAATACAGATCGACTCTCTGTCCGAGTATCCGGCAGACATACCGGATTCCTGCACCTCCTGCCTTAAGGCTGGCACAGCGGTCGACGCGGAGGATCTGATCAATATCGTATTTGCGGCCGTCCTCCCAGATCAGGCGGAGCGGCTTCATCCGCCCGTCGGAGGAAAAATCCGCGATCACCTCGACATAAGCTTTATACGGACTTACGAAAAGCGCTTCCTGCGCATTTTCCGTAAGAGGCGCGCCGTCTCGCGCATCCGGGCGGTCCGAACGCCCGGAATCATGATGATAGTCGTAAACGCCCACTTATCTCACCTTCCTCGTAAGAAGCAATGTCTCACACCCGCTACGGTTTCCGTGTTCCAGATACGAATGCGGATGAATCATATGGTCCTCCGCCGTCGCATTTAAGGAGGAAAGATACCGGTCCTCATGCATAATGCCCCTCTGCACCGCAGCATACCCGTACCGGCTGCGGATCAATGACACCATCCTGTCCGCCCGCATCTGCTGCTCGCGGTGCTGCTCATCTAGAAACAGAGAAAGCTGCCTCGGCTGTCCCTCCTGTTTTAAGTCACAGACACTGACCCCGATGCTCCGGATCGGTTTCTCCCACCGGTACAGCTGCTGAAAGATGGAAAACGCCGCCCCCGCGATCTCGCCGGAGATATTGGTGGGCGCCGCCAGTTTTTTCTGCTGGTGGTATCCGCAAAGATCCGTGTCACGCACATAAATGGAGACCACCTGTCCCTCAAATTGATTCTTCCGGAGCCGCTCCGATACACTCTCCGCAAGCAGATAAAGCACGAGCCGCACATCCTCATCATTGACCAGATCTCTCGGCGTTGTCGTGCTGTTGCCGACGCTCTTGACCGGCGCCTCTATGCCGAGATCATTTACCGGCGTCCGGTCCTCACCCCTTGCAAAAACAGACAGCATCAGGCCGATTTTGCCGAACCAGTTCTCAAGATAAGAAGGATCTGCATCCGCAAGCTCCCCGATCGTGCGGATGCCGTATTTCTCCAGCTTCTTGTCCGTCCTTCTCCCGACATACAGAAGATCCGACACCGGAAGCGGATAGATCAGCTTCTTGTAATTGTCCCGGTCAAAAACAGTGATGGCATCCGGCTTCTTATAATCGCTGCCGAGTTTTGCGTAGATCTTGTTCCATGAGACGCCGATGCTGACCGTGATGCCGAGTTCCCGGCGAATCCTCGCGCTGATCTCCTGCGCAATCCGGCAGCCGTTTTCGAGCGTCCGTGTGTGATCTCCCAGAAGCGCGCAGCTGTCCGTAAGATCGATCCAGCATTCATCGAGGCCGAAGCTCTCCACCTGCCCGGAATATTCCTGATAAATGGCTCTTGCCATGCGGGAAAAGCGCAGGTACAGATACATCCTCGGCGGAACAAAAACAATGTCCGGGCAGCACTGCCTCGCCTGCCAGAGCGCCATGCCGGTCTTCACGCCGCGTCGCTTTGCGATGTAGTTGGCCGTGAGGACAATGCCGTGGCGCTGCTGCGGATCACCGCCGACCGCAAGCGGCTTTCCGGCAAGCTCCGGGTGATACAGCATCTCCACCGACGCGTAAAAACAATTGCAGTCCACATGCAAAATGATCCGATCCGGCATCCTTCTCACCCCCTTGTCTTCTATTTTCCGGCAACTTTCTCTTCGTCTTTCTCTATAGCCGCCCCGCAGTGCTGCTCTACTGTACCGGCTCCGCTGTAGCTCCATCTGCCCCGCCGGCTCTAGCTGTGCCTTTCTCTGTACGTCAGTATAGCACCTTGTATAGTAGTTGAAAATAGATATTTCGCAGATTTTAACTCTGTTTTAGAGTATTTCTCTTGACTTTTTCGTATGAAATGATATTCTATAGGGGAGAAAATGGAACTTCCGCATAGCCGGACATTCCCTGCGGATCACAGGCAGAAACGTCAGAAAGAGGTGTTTCATGGAAAATATCGGCGCAATCATCACTTCTTACAGAAAGAAAGCGCATATATCTCAGACCGAGCTTTCGGAAAGGCTGAAGGAAGAGGGAATCTATGTTACTCAAAAAGGCATTTCCGCCTGGGAAACCGGAAGGAACGATATCTCCGCGCGGGTTTTTCTGCACGTCTGCCGGATTCTGGAGATACCGGACTGTCTGGAGGAATATTTCGGAAACAATCCGAATAATCCGCTCGCCATGCTGAATGATGCGGGGAAGCAAAAGGCGCTCACCTATATCGACATGCTGGTTCACCCGGTGAACTACCTGAAAGGAGCAGATGTAGTCCCATATCCGGCCGTTCCGGCGGACGGGCCGCAGGTAATCCGCCTTCGCCTTTACGATGCCAGGGTATCCGCCGGACGCGGAAATTTCCTCGATTCCGACTATTACACAATTATCGAAGTGCCGTCAGAGGACGCAAGAGGCGCTGATTTTGCCGTCACAGTCAGCGGAGACAGCATGGAGCCGGTGTTCCACGACCATGACATGGTCTATGTGCATCAGCAGGAAACACTGGACAATGGAGAAATCGGAATCTTTTCGTTAAATGACAATGCATATATCAAGAAGTTGAAGAATGACGGCGACGGGACATTCCTGATTTCTCTGAATCAGAAATATGACCCGATTCCGGTACACCTTGACCGCGATGACTTCCGTATCTTCGGCAAAGTGTGCAGTGCTACCCGGTAGGGAGCGAAAGCTGATTAAGGGGAGGAGGCGCTCATGCCTCTCTGGAATATGATTTAATTATCATGGATAAATTATCGAAAGAAGCTATTGTCAGTATATAATGAATATGGTTCAAAGTTTATCTTAAAGAATGGGGCGAGTACAATGTTTAAAAAAATCTGGATATGCTGTTGCATTATTATCATGGTACTTCTGTTTGCTCAGGGAACTAAAAGGATATGTTCAGCATATGACTTTTGGAAAAAAGCAGGTGATGATTTTGTTACGCAGCAAAATGGCGGAGATACGGAAACATATAATCAGATAGTTTCACTTACCACAACTGGTCAACAAATTTCCGGAAGTATAATGGCACTGGTTGGCGGTATTGGCTTTATCGTTTTTTCCAGAGAATTAATCAATGAGTTTCCGAATTCTCCCAAAAATAATTTTCGCTTATAACCACGCAGGGACAAGCATAATAATCAGAAAGGCCCGAAAACAGTACTCTGTCCGCTCCATCAGCGAATTACGAGCACATCCTGATACTCTGTTTTCCCTTCCATCATTTTGCTGGCATAAGAACAGAGCGGCAGGATTTTGATTTGCCTTGCGCGGGCTTCTTCGATCACTTTTTCCACGAGTCTCTTGGCGATACCCTGTCCTCCGTATGCGGGGCGCACGCCTGTATGATCTATAATCCAAATCTGCTCTGAGACACTAAACTCACACTCACCGATCAGTTCTCCCTCTTTGTAAGCAGCACTTCTATTGGCAGCTTCTTCAAAAACAACGGCGACCGGATCTTTCATCTTCTTCATCTCCTGCCTGAGATAATCTCTGGACTCTCCCGGCAACTCTTTTAAAAAGATCGGTTCGCCGTTTGTATAATTTTCAATGATATAATTGTACATCATTCCAAGTTGCCTCACATTATAGTTATTCTATATTTCATCTTTATGATATATCCATAACATCTGCCTGCAAGCAAAAAGACACCCCTTCAGATTAATTCTGAAAAGGAGTGCCTTGAAGGTTCTATGCCTAAACCAGTACGAGTATAAACCAGGCGGGCGCATTAGGAAACCGGCGAAATCCCATCATCGTTGTACAGCTCGTAGTCCTCCGGTTCTGCCTCGTATGTAAGATAGAAAAGCTTGCTGTAGTCGATCTGTTCCACATCCTGTGCCGGTTGTGCCATGGGCAAAACATGTCTCTTCCGCAGAAACAGGATGGTCTCATTGAGCGCAACCGGAATATAGTGATCTCCGGCTGTCAGTATCTCTTCCTCATAATCCTCACAGGAGCGAAACCGGATCAGCTTCATATCCTCCGGAAGATACACCCATCGCCCGACAGCGTTCTGCAGGTAAACCGGCGCAAGCATGATGCTCTCTCCGACGATCAGTTGATCCTCCACCCGGTCCGCCCTCTCATCCTCAGGATAGACAAATGACAAAGGCATCATATACATTCCGCCGGACAGGACTGCTTTCATAAACTCGCTGTAGATGTATGGGATAAGCGCATAGCGCAGGTTCACAAGATTTCGGAACCAGTCGATGTGCTCAAACCGGTACAGTTCCTGTCTGCGCGTTCCCTCCGCAGAGTGGTTCCGGTACAGAGGGGTCATGATCGCCATTTCGAGCCAGCGAAGCATCAGATCCTCGGTGCAATCCGCTCCGAAGCCGCCGATGTCAGATCCCGAATACAGAAATCCGCACATGTTCAGGCCCGGTATCTGCTGGAAGCTGAGAAGTAAATGACTCCACCAGGATTTGTTATCTCCGGTCCATACACCGCTGTACCGGTGCATCCCGATGTAGGAAGCGCGGGAAAACATCAGAATCCGTTTATCCGGAGAATACCGCCGGAACGCTTCTCCCGCTGCCATTGTCATGTAATAGCCATAGAGATTATGGACTTTATCGTGGCGGACGAGCTGGCCATGATAATGGTGATAGAACCGTCTGTAATCCTCCGGGTTGTTATCAATTTTGCCAACGAGCTCCTTGAAAGCAAAAAAGGACCGAATATCAAGGTTCTGATCCCTGTACAAATCGATCTTCCGGAATACCTCTTTCAGATGGTCCTCCGTATAGAAGATGGCGGGCTCGTTCATATCGTTCCAGAATCCGTCCACTCCTTGGGAGATCAACCACTGGTACTTGCCGCCAAACCACTCCCTTGTTTTCTCATCCAGAAAGTCCGGGAAGTGCACCCTTCCCGGCCAGACCGCCGCTACCAGATTTTCTCCATTTTCTTTTTGGCAGAAGTATTGTTTTTCAACTCCTTCTTCGTAGACATCATAGCCTTTTTCGATCTTGACGCCGGCATCAATAATCGGGACAAGGTGAATTCCCTGCTCTTTCATCTGCCGCGTAAACCGGTCGAAGTCCGGGAATGCCTCGTTGTTAATCGTGAAGTCCTTGTAGTGGTCCATGTAGTCAATATCGAGGTATACGCTGTCAATCGGGATTCCGGCATCGCGATACGACCGGACGACCTCAAGGACCTCCTGTTCATTCATGTAGCTCCAACGGCTCTGTCCGTAACCAAACGCCCACTTGGGTGGAATATAACTTTTTCCGATCAGATCATGGAAGCTGCGTATGACTTCCGTCGGATTCTCCCCCTCAATCGTATAGACATTTGCGGCAAAATCATCGAGGCTGATTTTCATCTGATCCATTTTGGAATATCCGATGTCAAACGACACCTTCCCCGGTGTATCCACGAACATTCCATAACTGTGCTGTCTGGAAAAAATGAGAAAGAAGTTCTGGGAAGCATAAAGCGAATGCTTATCTTCCGTGTGGTTCGGATCATCGCTGTTATTGCTCTCGTAGATCCAGCCGCGCTTATTCATCCCCCGGACAGACTCTCCAAGGCCATATACGATCTCATCTTCCGAAAGATCCCTGCACAGCGTTCCCTGCGCTTCGTCCTGTACCCATCCGGGAATTCTGCTTCCCGCCGCCGGAACATTTCTGATCACTGCTCCGGTCTCGATCAGTGTTCCGAACTGAAAGTGTTTTACCGTTGTCATCCCTTTACTCCACCTGCTGTTATGCCCTGTTTCATCTGTGTCTGGGCAATGATATAAACTACGATAATGGGGATCATAGATATCAGGCAGCCCGCCATCAGCACATTGTATTCTGTCCCGTACTGCCCGTTCAGCGTATTCAGAGCCAATGTCAATGTCATCTTGTTTTTATCGGACAACATGACCAGCGGCCACAGATAGTCGTTCCAGGCCCCCATAAAGGTAGTGATCACCAGCGTTGCCAGCACCGGTTTTTCCATCGGCATAATGACCCTGAAAAAGGTTGTCCAGAGAGAAGCGCCGTCGATTCTGGCTGCCTCCATAAAGTCATCCGGCAGAGATCTGAGATTCTGCACCAGCAGAAAAATGCTGAACGCCGAGAAGATGCTTGGCGAAATCACACTGGTATAAGTATTCGTCAGATTTAATCTGCTCATAATGATGAACAGTGGAATCAGTGTGATCTGTGTCGGAATCATCATGGACATCAGATACATTCGAAAAAATACTCCGGCCCCTTTGAAACGAATCTTGGCAATCGCAAATGCAGCCATCGAAGAGGACAACACGGTAATCACCGTGAAGGTGATGCTCACAAACAGACTGTTCAGGATTGCTTTTCCAAAAGGGAAAAGTGAAAAAACCTTCCTGTAGGACTGCAGGGTCGGATGGCGCGGGATCCACTGGATCGGCAGAGCCATCAGTGCCCCCTTCGATTTCAGCGAGGTGATGATCATCCAATAGAATGGTATAACTACCATCACCGCAAGTGCAACGGATATCACATAAAATATTATATTGGACAGCAGTCCGCTGCGCTTACGTCTCATAGTGCACCCACGCTTTCTGCGCCTTGAGCTGAATCAGCGTCAGCGCCAGAATGATCAGGAACAACAGCCAGGAAAATGCGGCTGCGTACCCCATCTTGAAATAACTAAAGGCATAAGTATAGATCCGTTCCACCGGCACCTGCGTAGCCCCGTTCGGCCCGCCGCCTGTCATGATCTGCACTTGCGGAAAGATCTGAAATGCATTGATCAGCGACATGATCAGGCAGTAGAACAGAGTCGGTGATAACAGAGGAATTGTTATTCTGGTCAGTGTTACCCATTTCCCGGCTCCATCAATCTGCGCCGCTTCGTAATAGCCCGTATCAATGGTTCTGAGTCCTCCGAGGATGTACAGACCATAGAATCCCATGTCCTTCCACACGGATGCGAGAACAATGCCGGGCATGGCCCAATATTTACTGGTAAGCCAATCGGGGCCCTGCATTCCGAAGATCGAGAGGATGGAATTGAACACACCGTATTGGGAAGACAGCACCCACTTCCAGATCAAACTGGCAGCTACCCAGGAGGTAAGGACCGGAATGTAGTACAGAATACGATAAAGCCCTGATAGCTTCCTGCCACTGTTCAGGATCAATGCAACCAGCATTGAGAAAAAGAAAGAGAGCGGAAGGTACAAAACAACGAAGTACAGGACATGTCCCACGGCCGTCCAGAATTCTCCCTTCGAGAGAAGTCTCTGATAGTTCTCCAGCCCGATGAACTGTTTTGACACCATGGAAAAAGAAAACTTTCCCAGTCCGCTCCAGCCTGTGAAGCTGAGCGCAATGGCAATCAACATGGGCAGAAGGCTGAACAGAACCATCCCGGCAATGCTCGGCAGCATAAACGGAATGGCCTGTATGATCTTTTTTCGTTCTTTATTCTTCATTGCCATCTACTTCCTGACCGGCATCAGAAGCGGGCGGCAGTATTCCTATCGCCCGCTTCCAATACAACCGGTTCTTAGTTGAGTTTGATCGCCGCCTCACACTTGCTCTGTGCATCATCCAGCGCTTCTTTGGCCGTGCATTCTCCTTTGGCCGCTTTGGAGACACAGTCTGTGATGATATCCGACATCTGCTGGTAGTCGTTGATAACCGGAGGCATAACAATGTAATTCAGAGAATCAAATACCGCCTGACGATGTTCCGGAGGAGTCTGTTCCAGGTAGTTGGAAAGTTTGCTTGTATCATCCAGCGCCGGCAGATCCCAGCCCGCATCAAGACGAATCTGTGCCGCCTCTGCACTGGAGGCAAGCCATGTGATCCATTTCTGCGCTGCTGCTTTTGCTTCCGCAGAGGCAGCTTTGTTAACCACAAGCGCATTGGCAAAGAAGTGCGTTGCTTTCTGTGTTTCTCCGGGCTCTACGCATATATCCCAGTTAAAATCGCAGGCATCCTTGAACGTGTTGAAGCACCAGGTTCCTGTCGGAATCATGCCGAGTCTTCCACTCTCAAAGAGGTCCCAGTCTCCCATTCCTCCCATCTGTTCTTCGGTCGGCTGCACATTGGTCTTCTGCACCCGGTCCGCCATACTCTGCAGTGCGGCTACGTTCTCCTCGGAGTTGATTGTGAACGCCGACTTATCCGAATTGAGAAGGCTTCCTCCGTACTGTGCGGCAACTTTGTAAAACTCGTTGTACGTTACCGGCTGATAGATTCCGTAGATATCATCTCCAAGCGCCCGGATCTTCGCCGCAGCAGCGTCCACGTCGTCCCTCGTCCAGTTATCGTCCGGATAATCAATGCCCGCCTTATCAAAAAGATCCTTGTTATACACGAGCACTACCGTAGAGAAGTTTTCCGGTAAGCCATATTGAGTTCCATCGTACTGAAATGCTTCAAGAGCGGTCTGGTTCATGCCCTCGGTACCCGCTCCGGACAAATCTTCCAGAATTCCCTGGGACGCATAAGTCCCGAAATTCTCGATGTTCATTTCAAGACAATCCGGTCCGGTTCCTCCCGCGATTCTCGTCTGCATGGTGGTGAAGTAGTCGTTCATCGCAATGGTTTCGATCTCTACCGTAATATTCGGGTACGCCTTGTGAAAAGCCTCATACATCTTGTTCAGAGTCTCTTCATTTCCGCCGGATGCATTGAAATTCGCGTAAGTGATTGTGACCGGCGCCTCTGATTCCTGATCATTCGGCTCCGTGGATACGCTTTCAGCTGTTTCTGTCTGATTTTCATTTGCTGTCTGCTCTGTTATACTCTTGTTCTGCGATGACCCGCACGCTGCTAACCCTGCAGTAAGTACTACAGCAAGCCCCATTGATACCAATCTCTTAGCTTTCATTTTCCCTCCCACAATGAATGTTTTGCTATATTTCAAGAAAAAGACGCATTGGATCTCTCCCTTGTTTCCGCATTTTATATCTCTGTCCCCGAAAATCAATTTCCATCCAGTCCGTTATCTCCATAGGTAATCCGGTATGTCTTTGCTGTATCCTTAAGAAACGGAATACCAAATTTTCTGTTCTCTCCGAGCATGACGATACCGGTGCCCTTCCGGAGGTAGACTGGGAATCGCTCCTTGGACATAATCTCCTGTCCGCCCGAATAGCATTTCCCGGAAAACAGCCCCATCCAGTTACCATCCGGCAGATATACGGCTCTGCTCTTCTCGTTCTCCTGCAGAAGCGGTGCCACCAGAAGCGCATCTCCGAACAAGTATTCATCCGTTTGTGTGATCGCTTTTCCATCCTTCGGGAAATCCAGAAGGAGCGGCCGCATGACAGGAATGTTGTTCCGCACACTGTTTTGCGCAGTCTCCAGAATATATGGCATGAGGTTCATCCGGAACCAGTGCCAGTACCTGATTTCCTGCAACGTCCTGTCCGGATCCGCACTGTGTGCCGCAATGTTCCACGGGCTGCGCTCATTGTTCAAATCCGTATTCTGAAAGATCTCCTGAAACTGACCGCCGTCCGGCTCGGAATGCCACTGCATGATCGGACAGAAGCAGGCAAACATAGTTGCGCGAAGATATAAATCCGCTGATGGAAGAGGACCGGCAAATCCGCCGATATCAAATCCCCAGAAAATGGCTCCGGAAAGAGACGCCGAAAGTCCCGCTTCCACGGTCGCTGCAAACTCCGCATTCGTCGACATATGGTCCCCGGCCCAGTAAGCAGGCGTTGTCAGCATATCTGTGTATCCCGCTCTCGAGAAGAGAATATGATCCTGTCCGATAAAACGGCTGTACGCCCCAACGTAGTCCTGACAATAGCGGTTTTTCTCCTGCCTTCCTGTCTTTTGGTTGTGGCAGGTGATATTTTCCCGATAAATGAACTCTCCTCCATCCGTCTTAAAGCCATCCACTCCGATATCCAGAAGGTACTGCCGCTGTTCGAACCAGGACTGCACTGTTTGCGGATTCGTAAAGTCGGGAATATAGGATCCCGCAAACCAATGTCCCTCCGGGATGCGGTATGGCGTTCCATCTGCGTTCATGACGCAAAGTTTTCTGATAACGGCATTTTCCTTATTCAGTTCATTCTGTATACAGTGCGGTTCATTCTCTTCCTGCTGTTTATAAACCGAGATCTGCCACAGGATAAGGTGGAGTCCTCTGCGATGCAGCTCTTGAATCATTCCCAGCGGATCTTTCCAGTAAGGACTTTGTGAAAAGTCGAACTCCTCGTAGGAATGCCCCTTGCCGCCGCCCTTTGGCTGATACGATGCGCCGTGAAAAACATAATAGGTAGCCTCATCAGACCACGCCTCCAGAACAATCACCGATGCAGGAAACTGATAATTTTCCAGTCTTTGGACCTGCTCTTCCACATTCCTTTGCGAGTTCCAGTGATTGGCCGAAATCCACGGTCCGAAGGCATAGTCCGGAAGCATCCGGCTTCCCCCAAGGCTTTCAAAATACTCTTGCACTATCTCCTTCGGTGCTCCGCTGAAAAGGGTAACCGGTGCATCTTCCGGAATGCAGCAGACGATTTTATCATCCAGGAAATCGATCTGCAGCGGCTCATCTGTGTCAATGCTTATTCCGAATCCGGCATCTGTCAGAAAGAACGGGGAAGCAATATAGGCTTTGTCTCCCTGATTGCAGAATTTTTCCTCCACCTCGTTGAGGTAAGACTTTCCTTTCTGGTTAAGACCATTGAACCTTTCCCCAAGTCCGCCGGCGAACTTGTAATTGGTATGAAATGTCCAAACTGCTATCTCATTCCTCCGGTCCAGATCGATCTGCAGATCTCCCGGCACAAAAATCCGTGAATAGTTGTCTTCGGTCAGTCTGATCATCTCGTCAGTTCCTTTACACTTTCCCGCTCAATGATTGACACCGGAAGGACGATATCCTCCTGCTTACGATTACCATTGATTTCATTGAGAAGAGAACCGAATGCCTTTGCTCCCTTTTCGGCAATTGCCTGATGTACAGTTGTCAGTCCGGGCTCCAGATAATTGGCGATCTCCAGATCATCAAAGCCGATAAGAGATAAATCTTCCGGTACTGTTACCCGGTATGCATGCAGCCCTTTCATGAGGCCAATCGCCATGATATCAGCCGTACAGACCAGTCCGGTCATTTCAGGAAGTGCCTTTGCTACATGAGCCGCCGCCAGTCTTCCGTCTTCAAAACTGACCTTCCGCTCGAAGATCCATCGGGGATTCAGATTGATTCCCGCCTCTTCGAGTGCTTTCCGGTAGCCCTGAAATCGCTTCTGCATGACGCCGTTTTCCTGAATATGTCCGCATAGAAAACCGATTCTGCTATGACCCTTTCGAATCAGATAGGAAGTCGCCAGATAACTTCCCTGTTCATCATCAATCCTTACATTGTCAAAGTCCTGTGTTTTACAGTAACTATCAATTAAAACAACCGGGATTTTCGTCTCGGACAGTTTGCTGAGAATTTCATCCTGATATACACCGATGGCAATGATCCCGCTTAAATTCCTCTCATATGCAATCCGGATATAGTTGTCGTCCAGATCCGCACACGAAATCACCACCTGATAGCCCTGCTGCCTTGCCTCGCGTTCTATGCTGCCGAGGATTTCTCCGTAAAAACTGTTTGCGAACACACTCTTGTTGTCGCCTTCTGTCTGCGGTACAACAACGCCGATCAATTGGGATCGATTGGATGCAAGTTCCTTTGCGTTCATGTTCGGATAATAGCCAAGCTCCTTGACCGCGTTCAGGATTGCTTCCTTCGTCTCATCGGAAATGGACTGTTGTTTCCCATTCAGAACGTATGAAACGGTTGCTGTAGAGACGCCCACATAATCCGCTACATTTTTCAATGTCACTTTATTGTTCATCATAATTTGCTCCCGGTTATTCGTGATGAGCAGCCAGCTTAACCGCTTAACTACTTAAGCGGTTAAGCATAGTATATCTGCCCTTTGCTCAGATGTCAATCAATTTTTCTGTTTTTGTCCTCCTTCCCTCGCAAATTGTTTTTCGTGTCCCATTTCAATTCCGGCTCGATGTGATTACTGCATTCCTTCCGTCATTGTCGAAAATGAAATAATGGCGGTGACTGACAAGGATGGAAAGCCGAACCACATTCTTCGAATGCATATTCTTCCTTCGACACAGGTTGCTGCCAGCCAGGCGGATGAAGTATCACATCTGCAGAGCATCAGGCCCGCAGATTACCATCCAGTAAAGAAGGCAGGTACTCCGACAAAAGTACCTGCCTTCTTTTATAGTCAAACCGGCGTATGAAATTCGATATATCACCAGATCCGCATAACGCGCTGCATGGCAAGGCTGACCAGCGTAATCCCCGTCCAGCAGGCCGCGCCAATGACGATCGGCTTCCCGCCGGTCCGGATCAGTTTCACGATGTCGCTGTTCAAACCGATCGCAGCCATCGCCATGACGATGAAAAACTTCGACAGGTTCTTGAGTGGTACGAACACCTCCGTGCTGACGCCTGCCTGTACACAGACCGTCGTGATCACCGAAGCCAAAACAAAATACAGGATAAACACGGGAAACGCCCTGCGCAGGCTGAAAGCTTCACTATTCGGGGCAGCGCTGTTTTTCTCCGACTGTTTTGCACGAACGATCGAAAGAACCAGCGTAATCGGGATGATGGCCAGAGTACGTGTCAGCTTAACCGTGACCGCTTTATCCAGCGTCTGGTTCCCGAGGCCCCACATGCTGTCCCAAGTGGATGCCGCTGCGGTCACCGAGGAAGTATCATTGACGGCCGTCCCGGCAAAGATTCCGAAGGCGTCTCCGCTGGTAGTATCAAAGCCGATGGCACGCCCCAGAATCGGGAAGAAAACCGCCGCAAGGACGTTGAAAAAGAAGATTACAGAGATTGCCTGCGCCACCTCATCGTCATCCGCACCAATGACCGGAGCGGTCGCTGCAATCGCAGAACCTCCGCAAATCGAGGAACCCACACCTACCAGTGTGGAGATGTTCCCCGGGACATGCATCAGCTGGTGCAGCAGCCATGCGATGATCAGCGAAGTGCTGATTGTACAAATGATGATCGGCAGGGACTGCTTTCCGGTTTCGGCGATCACCCCGAGGTCCATCCCGAATCCAAGCAGAACCACGGCTGTCTGCAGGATATATTTAGAAGTCCATCGGATCCCGCCTTCCGCAGGTCCTTTGTTTTTCCAGAACACAGTTACGGCCATTCCCGCCAGAATACCGATGACGGCTCCGCCGACAACCGGGAAGCGCTGTCCGATGATCCATGACGGAATGGCAATTGCAAGACACAGAAGAATTCCCGCGCCGTTTTTTCTTATAAATGACATGATAGATATGTCCTCCCTCTGTTTAATTTCATTGACAGGGATCATCATAGAATGGTAAATTCAAATTGTAAAATTATTAATTTCTTGTTTACGATATTATTTTTTTATTGATAAGTGTGTCTTATGCTGGACTTTCGAATCAATACGTTTCTGTGCGTCTGCCAGACCATGAATTACACCAAAGCCGCTGCGCAGCTGAACATTACGCAGCCGGCGGTATCTTCCCATATCCATTATCTGGAGGATTATTACGGCACATCGCTTTTTCTATACCGGAATAAAAAACTGTATCTGACCCGGCAGGGAGAAATTCTTAAGGAACGCCTGCAGACCATGCAGAATGACGAGGTACAGCTCAAGCAGGAACTTCGTCCGGAGGACACCGGGATAAAATGTCTGTCCTTCGGCGTTACCATGACTGTCGGTGAATATGCGGTTGTAAATCCGCTGGCCGGGTTTCTGAAACGGCATCCGGATATGAATATACACCTGAAATTCGGAAATACCGAGCAGTTGATCCATCTGCTCGAAGATGGCAAGATTCACCTAGCACTTGTAGAAGGATATTATCCCGGGGATCAGTATGAGAATCTGACTTACAACACAGAGGATTACATCGCGGTATGTGCAGCCGAGCATGTTTTCAGGAATGGGACGCCGGCCTGTCTGAGAGATCTTCAGGGGGAGAGGCTGCTGATCCGGGAAAAGGGTTCTGGTACCAGAGAAATCATGGAGCGCAGTCTGTCCGCCCGGGGCATCCGGCTGCATGACTTCTCTCATTTCATCGAAGTGGAGAATATGCATACGATCACAGCCCTGCTGAAAGAGGACTGCGGGATTTCATTCCTGTATAAAATTGCCGTTAAGGAAGAGCTCCATAACGGCAGGCTGCACGAAATAAAGCTCCGGGATTTTTCCATGCAGCATGATCTCGACTTTATATGGGAAAAAGGCAGTATCTATGCCGGTCAATATAGAAAAATCTGCGAAGAACTGATCCGGGCAAAATGAGCTTATCCCTCAAAAATCGGCCGATTTTCTGCTGGTCCATCTGATGACCTCCTTTCACGGGCATATTAGGACAGACCGCAGTTGAAATAACGACATAAAGTGAGAAAAAGCCGTATTTTACCAATCAGACAGCTTACTGCACGAAATGAATCCTGCTCTCATCAAACCTGTCCTGCTGCGGCCGGCTCTCTGCCGGATATCCGACAGGAAAGAGCGAGAATGCTTCTAAATTATCAGGCAGGTTCAGAACCTTCTTTACATTTTCCATGCGGTCCGGTACCGGTGCAATTCCGAGCCAGACTCCTCCAAGGCCCAGTGAATCTGTCATGAGCCACATATTTTCCTGAGCAATAGACATGTCTTCCAGAACCATCCCCGGAAACCTGACCCCTTCTTTCTTATAAACCGGAACAATGACAACCGGTGCATTTGCAGCACATCCGGCATACGAACTGCATTTGGAAAGCTGCTGAATTTTGTTTTTATCTGTCACAACATAAAATTCCCATGGCTGCTGATTTCCTGCAGAAGGGGCCTGCATCCCGGCTTTCAGGATTTCCATGGTTTTCTCTTTTTCCACTGCTTTATCTTCATATTTTCTGACGCTGATTCTGTGATAGATACTGTTCATAGCTTCTTTACTCCTCTGTGCATCTTCTTTCACCATCGCAATCTCCGCTTTGTAACCGTCATCATCGTTCGGCGTCTCCAGAATAAAAGGTTTACCCTGAAGCACCGGGTGTGTGACGACCTTCATCAGAGCCTCTTTACCTATACATCCCTTCCCGATCTTTTCATGTCTGTCTTTATGGGATCCGCACGGATTCTTGCTATCGTTCAGGTGAACAGCGTAAAGTCGTTCAATTCCGATCACCTCATCAAAATGATTCAGTACACCGTCAAGATCATTTACAATGTCGTATCCGGCGTCCCAGATATGGCAGGTGTCCAGACAAACGCCAAGGTGGCACTGTACATCCGCCCTGACCAGATCTAAGATCGCTTTCAGTTCCCCGAATGTCCTTCCGATCTCCGTCCCTTTTCCCGCCATCGTTTCAAGGAGAACCGTCGTACTCTGATCCGGTCGCAATGTTTCATTCAGCACATCCGCTATGATCTCTATTCCCTTCTCCGTTCCCAGTCCTGTATGCGAACCCGGATGAAAATTCAGGCAGTTTCCGGGAAGCATTTCTATTCTTGCCAGATCTTCCTGAAATACCCGCTTTGAATACTCACGGATTTCCGGCTTTGAAGAGCACAGATTCATTGTATACGGAGCATGCGCAACCAGCGGACCAAATTTCTCATTCCGGAGCAGTTTATTTAACGCGTCAATATCCGCTCGGTCAATGTCTTTTGTCTTGCCGCCTCTCGGATTCCTCGTGAAAAAAGCGAATGTATTCCCGCCAAGAACTTTCTCATGAAGTCCCATAGCAGCATATCCTTTTGAAAAAGATACATGGTTTCCAATATAGATCATCTCATCCGTAATCCCTTCATGAGGACACTTTCATTGATTCCATCTGATAGATAGTACAGAGCACTATTCAGCTGTCTCTGCGCTTCTCTCAGGCTGCCAAGAGCACGTTCGCCTGCGCGGATCGCCTCCTTTATCTCTTTATCCCTGTCATAAATTCCATACATAGCCGCACCTCCAAATCAGAAGCCTCTAAATCAGGAGGCTGCCGCAGTGATGAGCGCAACACCGCCGACTACCAAAATTGCCGGGACGGCAATCATCGCCAAACCGAATACTGTCACCGCAAGTCCAGCAAGAAACAGCCATCCGAATATTCCGAATACCCAGCCGAGCATTGTTCCGATAACGTGAAATACAAATCCCGTGATCTTAAAAAGAATGACCACAAACAGGATAACCAATAATAAACTTAGCATTTTCTACCTCTTTCTTCTCCATGCCGGCTTCAGGACGATACCGCGAAGTATTTTCCACTCCTATCTGCCGGCTGCACCCGGATCTGATCCCCCCTTCCGCGGAATTCTGTAATGATGTCGGATGATAAAAATCTGGAATTGCTGCCTGTTACGTAAACATCAAGATTTTTTCATATAGCAGACCATTTAAGATATATTCAAAATCATCAACCAGCTGTATTTCATCCAGAATGATGTAGTACATCTGTTCATCTTTGACAAAGGAACGAATATATTGATCAAACGCATGGGGATCGTGATAATACCTGCGATTTGATTCTCTGTCCAGTTCGATCTTTATAATATGATCTTCCCGGATTCCCTCCGACAACAGGTAATTTCGAAAGATCGGATCCAGAAGATAAGATTTACCGCTTCTCCGGATTCCGGTAATCACTTTAATGAGCCCGTTTTCACGGCGTCTGATCAGCCTGTTCAGATAGATGTCGCGCTTGATTTCTTTCATATGTCCACCTGCAAATGAAGATTTTTGACATTTATTACATTTTTCGTAACTGTTCAGAACCCCCTGCACTGACATAGTTTTACATAATAGTGACACGTAACATTTGATATTTTTCCTTAATAGTGATACAATATAATAAAAGTAACACTATTAAGGAGACAGATTCATGGCAATCGTAAAGGTTCATAATAAAGCTCGCAATATAACATATGTCTATGAGTCTGTTTCCTATTGGGATAAGGAGCTGAAGCAGCCCCGTTCCCACCGCAAGCTGATTGGCCGCATCGATCCTGCCACAGGCGTTATTGTCCCGACGGGAAAGCGGACAAAGGCAGATGCTGCTTCCCTGACCCATAGTGATACAGACTATAGGGCATTGTATGAGCAGGCTCTGGCAACAATAGCGCAGAAGGATGCCCTTATTGCAGAGCTTCGTAGTCAGCTTACCGCCGCAGAAGGCGAAACCCGTTTCTGCCGCTGTTCGATGAAAAAGGCTTGTGATATCCTGATGGATACCGCTTCCGGAAAGGAGCGGGTCAATGGATGACAAAGATCTTATTATCGAAACAATGGCAAAACATAATGCGGATCTCACCGCACTTGTGCAATCACTGACGGAAACCATCAAGGAATTAGAGGAAACT